>Ga0076930_100029_pt1 | contig 259515 bp, 286 predicted proteins | sample HotLakConsoUCCRE_FD_71149 | JGI IMG/M metagenome (GOLD analysis project Ga0076930, IMG submission 71149) | Hypersaline microbial mat communities from Hot Lake, Washington, USA - Hot Lake Consortium UCC-RE (version 3) (version 3) ... | reverse complement strand
TAAACCACATGCTCCACCGCTTGTGCGGGCCCCCGTCAATTCCTTTGAGTTTTAATCTTGCGACCGTACTCCCCAGGCGGAATGCTTAATCCGTTAGGTGTGACACCGAACAGCATGCTGCCCGACGTCTGGCATTCATCGTTTACGGTGTGGACTACCAGGGTATCTAATCCTGTTTGCTCCCCACACTTTCGCACCTCAGCGTCAGTATCGAGCCAGTGAGCCGCCTTCGCCACTGGTGTTCCTCCGAATATCTACGAATTTCACCTCTACACTCGGAATTCCACTCACCTCTCTCGAACTCAAGACTACCAGTATCAAAGGCAGTTCCGGGGTTGAGCCCCGGGATTTCACCCCTGACTTAATAGTCCGCCTACGCGCGCTTTACGCCCAGTAATTCCGAACAACGCTAGCCCCCTCCGTATTACCGCGGCTGCTGGCACGGAGTTAGCCGGGGCTTCTTTACTGGGTACCGTCATTATCTTCCCCAGCGAAAGAGCTTTACAACCCTAAGGCCTTCATCGCTCACGCGGCATGGCTAGATCAGGGTTGCCCCCATTGTCTAAGATTCCCCACTGCTGCCTCCCGTAGGAGTCTGGGCCGTGTCTCAGTCCCAGTGTGGCTGATCATCCTCTCAAACCAGCTATGGATCGTCGGCTTGGTAGGCCATTACCCCACCAACTACCTAATCCAACGCGGGCCGATCCTTTGCCGAAATTCTTTCCCCCGAAGGGCACATACGGTATTAAACCCAGTTTCCCAGGACTATTCCGTAGCAAAGGGCACGTTCCCACGCGTTACTCACCCGTCCGCCGCTAGGACCGAAGTCCTCGCTCGACTTGCATGTGTTAAGCCTGCCGCCAGCGTTCGTTCTGAGCCAGGATCAAACTCTCAAGTTGAAACGGACATGGTCCGTATCCTTGACGTCAAACCCAAGCACATATCAACACGTCCAGACCTAAGCCCAAACGCGTTACCCTGTTCATGTGCCTCCAGTCCAAAGAACCGAAAGCCGCATAAACAGTGAAGCTGACATTCCCATCATCGAGACGCTTCCGCACCCCTAGAGAACCGATATGTGTCAGGCCGATCCATCGAAATGAACCAAACCGCCCACATATCTCTTCAAGTTTCCAAAACTGTCAAACAAAACCACAACAAAAGACAATACCACACAGGCCAGCACCAATATCGGCGCAACCCATGCAACCTCGTCTCCCATCATGATAGCCAAAACAACAACCGTCCGCCGTTCCAGCCAACCAGCAACGTCCCCGCCGCCGGTGAAGCGCTATCTAGGGAATCCACTTTTCCAACGCAACAGGAAAATGACAAAGAAGGCGAAAAAACTTCCCTTGCCCGGATTTCTGGCCTGTTTGATCCAGATCAGGGCGTTAAAAGAAAGGTCTTGTAGGTTTCTTTGGATGCACGCTTGAGGGAAAGGAAAGCTGATGTCTTACAAAGCGCTGGGGCTGGGTCTTGCGCTGGCCATGGCCAGCCCGGCCCATGCTGACGGGTTTTACACGTTCGAAGCCGAAGGATCCTTCGATGATGTGGTCTTTGCGGTTGAGATGGCAATTACCGGGCGCGGGCTGGTGATCGATTCGGTCAACCATATTGGCGCAATGCTGGCCCGGACCAAGGAAGATGTCGGGGGCACCAAGGATCTGTTCGCGGGCGCGCAGGTGATGTCATTCTGCTCTGCCGATGTGTCCCGTCAGGTGATGGAGACGGACCTAATGAACATCCAGCATTGTCCCTATGGCATCTATGTCTTCCAGCCTGCCGAAGACGGCGCGCCGGTCATGGTGGGCTATCGCGAGTATAGCGACCGCAGCATGCAGCCGGTCAATTACTTGTTGCAGCAGATCGTGGCGGACGCAACGAACTGACCGCAGGTTGGTCACATCGAAACACGTTGACTTGATTTGAAACTCAAGGGCGCGCCGGCTTAGCCGCGCGCCCTTTGTCGTCAAGCCCGGCTCGCGCGAAAATGTGCCACATCCACTCTGCATGCCGCACCGTAACCTGCGTGTCATCACGACAATGACCAATGGAGGTTAGATATGTTCAAGACCACTTTCGCCGGCGCTGCCATTGCCCTTGCCTTGGCCACCCCTGCCCTCTCGAACGGAACCGACGACAAGACGATCGTAGACATTGCTGCCGAAGATGGCCGCTTCACGACGCTGGTTGCAGCCGTCTCGGCGGCCGGCCTGGCTGATACCCTGTCGGGGGACGGCCCGTTCACCGTGTTCGCACCAACTGACGATGCCTTTGCCGCCCTGCCAGAGGGCACCGTCGAAGGCTTGTTGAACGACATCCCGACCCTGACCTCTATCCTGACCTACCATGTGGTTCCGGGTGCGGTCATGTCGGGTGATCTGAGCGACGGGATGATGCCCGAAACCGTGAACGGCCAGACCGTGACCATTGGCGTGGATGGTGGCGTGACCGTGAACGATGCGACTGTGATTATTGCCGATATCGAAGCGTCGAACGGCGTGATCCATGTGATCGACTCGGTCATCTTGCCCGAGTGATCTGGCATTGCGCAAAGAATGCAGCGGGCGGCTTTTTGGCCGCCCGTTTGCGTGTCAGGGTTTGAAGTTGCGCACTGTCTCTATCATCAGCGCCACATTCTCGGGGTCGGCATCGGGGGTTATGCCATGCCCAAGGTTAAAGATATGCGGGCCGTTCTTGAAGGCTCCGACGATCTTGCGCGTTTCATCGACCAGCTCTTGCCCGCCCGTGACCATGTGGCGCGACGCCAGATTGCCCTGCACACAGCCATCCGTTTGCACATTTGCCGCCGCCCATTCGGGCGTGACGGAATCGTCCAGCGCCACGCAATCGGCACCGCTGGACTTGTGGAAGCCGATGTAATTCTCGCCCCCCTCGCGCGGGAAGGCGATGACCGGAATGCCGGGATGGCGCGCCTTCAGCGCGTCAATGATCCGCTTGGTGGGCGCAAGCGCGTATTTGGCGAATGCGTCGCCCTTCAGCGACCCGGCCCAGCTATCGAAAATCTTGACCACTTCGGCCCCTGCCTTGATCTGCATCGACAGGTATTCAATGGTCGCATCGGTGATCCGGTCAATAAGCGCGTCAAACACTTCGAGCGCGCCGGTCCGCAGGGCGTGGGCCGGGCCTTGGTCCTTGGTGCCGCGCCCGGCGATCATGTAGGTGGCGACTGTCCACGGTGCACCGGCAAAGCCAATCAGCGTGGTCTCGGGTGGTAATTCGCGCGACAAGATGCGCACGGTTTCATAGACCGGGTTCAGCGTGTCGTGGATGGCGTCGGTGGGCTTTAGCGCATCGACCCCGGCCTGATCGGTGATGGTGGACAGGCGCGGCCCTTCGCCGGTGACAAACCACAGATCGGCCCCAAGCGCCTGCGGCACCAGCAGGATATCGGCAAACAGGATGGCCGCATCAAACCCGTAGCGGCGGATCGGTTGCAATGTGACCTCTGCCGCCAGTTCGGGATTGTAGCACAGCGACAGGAAATCCCCGGCCTGCGCGCGGGTGGCGCGGTATTCGGGCAGGTAGCGACCGGCCTGGCGCATCATCCAGATGGGCGGTGTGGGCAAGGTTTCCCCGGCAAGGGCGCGCAGGATGGTCTTGGTCATATGGTTTTCTCCTTGGTCGATATCCTCGTCACAAGTCGGGCGGGCGTTGTCAAGTCTGCATGACACTCTGCGCTTGAAAGGCGCAGGGCACGGCGCTATGCAAACCGCATGACACACGCACACCCGACCCCCGACCAGCCCCTGAAAATCGGCACGCGCGGATCCCCGCTGGCCTTGGCGCAGGCCCATGAAACGAAGCAGCGCCTGATGGCGGCGCATGGCCTGCCAGAGGCGGCATTCGAAATCATGGTCATCAAGACCACGGGCGACGACCGCACGCTGATCGACGCGGACCGCCCATTGAAGGAAATCGGGAACAAGGGTCTGTTCACCAAGGAAATCGAAGAGGCAATGGTCGAAGGGCGAATCGACATTGCCGTCCATTCGATGAAGGACATGCCGACCGTCCAGCCCGACGGGCTGACATTGGGCTGTTACCTGCCCCGCGAAGACACGCGCGACGCATTCGTGTCGCACAAGGCGCAAGGGATTGCCGATTTGCCAAGCGGGGCGGTGGTCGGGTCGTCGTCCTTGCGCCGTCGCGCGCAACTGCTCAACAAACGGCCCGACCTGAAAGTGGTCGAGTTTCGCGGCAATGTGCAAACCCGGCTGAAAAAGCTGCAAGATGGCGTGGCCGAATGCACCTTCCTTGCCATGGCGGGGCTAAACCGTCTGGGCATGAGCGAGATTGCGACGGGCGGGATAGAACCCGAAGACATGCTGCCCGCGATTGCCCAAGGCGCGATTGGCATTGAGTGGCGTATTGCGGATGACGTAACGGCCGAATTGCTGGCCCCGCTGCATGATACGCCGACCGGTCACAGGCTGGCCGCCGAACGCGCGTTCTTGGCCGCGCTGGATGGCTCCTGCGAAACGCCCATCGCGGGGCTTGCGCTGATCGAAGGCGACGAGATCTGGCTGCGCGGCGAAATCCTGCGGCCCGACGGGTCGCAAAAGCTGGCAACCGAAGGGCGCGCGTTGCTGGCCGACGGCGCAGCGCTTGGGCGCGAATTGGCGGCAGAGTTGCGCGGTCGCGCACCCGCCGGGTTCTTCGACTGGATGTGAGCTGTGGCACCAGACCCAAAGAGAAATCCGCCACGACCAACGAAGGACAGCTATGCGGGACGAAGCCACCGTTGTTAACACTGGATCAATGTCAGCTACTCGTTCATTCTAACAGGCATGTCAGCATTGACCCAAGCTAACTCTGACCGCGTTCATCGCTGGACGTACACTGCCGAAGCCAACGAAGTCTCGGTAGTTCTTCCGGATGGGTGTGTCGATCTGGTTGTCTTGTCCTGCGGTAGGACGGGACGCGGAGTTCTTCACATCACTGACTGGGACTTAGCACCAAGGTTGGTCAGGCTCGACGCAGGAACCAGCCTGACTGGATACCGTCTACGGCCTGGCACCACCCTGGACTTTGCCGAATTCGAGATCGCCGGCCGTGACTTATCGACCCTTGAGACAGAGATCGAAGACCGGACGCGGCATGACCAGGAGATTTCGGAGATGATTGACGCCCTCTGTCTGCCAGGAAACAGCGTTCATCGCCTGGCTCGGCAACAGGGCGTATCGGAAAGAACCTTGCAGCGTCGGTTCAGTGACCTGTCGCTTCCGACCCCGGCCTTCTGGCGGCAGCTGGGGCGGGCCCGGCGAGCGGTTCAGGCTCTTCAGTGTCGCGTTCCGCTTGCAGAGATCGCGGTGCATTTTGGCTACAGTGACCAAGCCCACATGACACGAGAGTTTGTGCGGTGGTTCGGCCGGACGCCTGTCCAACTCCGCCGGAACCCCGCGTCCATGACCGATCTGGCGCAACCCGGGCTTGGCAACTGGTCAGGGGAGATCGCGGGTCTGACGTAGGAAATCCTCGCATCGCTTTCCGGCGATATCGGACAGACTGGCAAGCTTGACGTGACGCCGATGCTTTCCTTCGCCTTCAAGCACCTTCTCCGGATCGTCCAGTAGGGCGCCGTTGGTGAACTCCAGGGAGACGTGATTCGTGTAGGCAAAGATCCCGCAGAACTGCGATTTGGGCTGGCCCGGTACGCTCTCGACCAGTGTGCCCCCGTATTTTGCGATAAAGGCCACCTCCGGCTCGACCGTCACGACAATGGCCTTCAACCGTGCGACGATCTCATCTGTTTCCATGGCGTCCATCATGGCCTCAACCCGGCAACTGCACTGCTGTGCAGATTTCGATCAGATAACCATTTGGGTCCGCCACATAGGACGTTGTCTGCCCCCAAGGTTCATCGCGCGTGTCCTGAATAGGCGTGGCACCCGCGTCTATGGCTCGTCGAAAAGCGGCGGCCACATCGTCAGTCTCAAAAGCGATCTCGAACGTGGGGGCGTTAGCTTCTGGCGAAGCCGGGTTCTTGTCCAGTTGGCGCATTAGCTCTCTTGAGGAAAATGCCAGTTTGGTTTCCCCAGTTATCAACTCACCATAGTCGCCAGCTTCGTGTAGGAACCCACGTTTCAGCCCAAACGCCCTCTCGTAGAAGTCGAGCGACGACGGGACATCATCCACATAAAGAATCGTATAGCGAAAGATCATTTTAGGCGCCTCCAACAATACCACGACAATGCTAATCTACGAAAAAAGGGCGGTCTTGAAGAAAGCCGACATTTGTCGGCTGCGCAGCATCAAACAAGATGGGCCCGAAGCCGTCATTCACTATTGTCCATAGAGTGGCGAATACAAACTCACGCCGCCGCCTTCAGCCGTGGCACCAGACCATGCGCCCAGCCGGAAATCGTGCCTGCGCCAAGGCAGACGACCATATCACCCGGCTTGGCATTGGCACGCACCAGCGCTTCCAAGGCTTCTTCGCTGTCCACGGCCTGCGCATTGCGGTGGCCATGGGCAGCCAGACCGGCCAACAGGTCATCCCGGCTAGCGCCCGGAATCGGGTCTTCACCGGCGGCATAAACCGGGGCAATGCCCACGACATCGGCCTCGTTGAAGCAGGTGCAGAAATCCTCGAACAGGCTGGACAGGCGGGTGTATCGGTGCGGCTGGTGAACGGCGATCACGCGGCCCGTGCCGCCAAGCGCCTGCCGCGCGGCGCGCAACACGGCCGCAATTTCCACCGGGTGGTGGCCGTAATCGTCGATGATGGTGACGCCACCCACCACACCAACACGGGTAAAGCGGCGGTTCACGCCGCCGAACTTGGCCAGTGCGGTCCGAATTTCGGTCGCGTTCATCCCCAGATGCCGCGCGGCGGCCACAGCAGAGAGCGCGTTCGACACGTTGTGATCCCCCGGCATGGGCAGCGAACATCCTTCGATGACGCGGCCTTCATCTTGAAGCGCAATGTCGAACTGCGCCACGCCCAAGTCATAGCGTAGGTTGATCGCGCGAATGTCGGCCTGCGCATTGAAGCCAAAGGTCACAACCTGCCGGTCGGTCAGCTTGGCAACCAGCGCCTGCACTTCGGGATGGTCGGTGCAACAGATGGCCAGCCCGTAAAACGGAATGCCGCTGGCGAAATCGTAGAAGCCTTTGCGCAGCGCGTCGAAGCTGCCCCAATGCTCCATATGCTCGGGGTCTATATTGGTGACGATTGCAATGGTCGCGGGCAGGCGGTTGAAACTGCCATCGGATTCGTCGGCCTCGACCACCATCCATTCACCTGCACCCGCGCGGGCATTCGACCCATAAGCATGGATAACCCCGCCGTTGATAACCGTCGGGTCCAAGCCGCCTTCGTCCAGAAGGGCTGCGACCATGGTCGTGGTCGTCGTTTTGCCATGCGTTCCCGCGACCGCGATGTTCGAGCGCAGGCGCATCAGTTCGGCCAGCATTTCGGCCCGGCGCACCACCGGCAGCCCGGCCCGGCGCGCGGCTTGCAATTCGGCATTGTCGGGCTTGATCGCGGTCGAAACCACGATCACGGCGGCGCCGTCCACATTTTCGGCGCGCTGGCCCACGAACACCTCTGCCCCCAGCGCTTGCAGCCGTTCGGTGATGGCGGTGGCTTTCAGGTCCGAGCCTTGCACACGGTAGCCATGCGTCATCAAAACCTCTGCAATGCCCGACATGCCGATACCGCCGATCCCGATGAAATGGATCGGGCCAATATCGGTGGGCAATTTGGTAGCAGGGCTCATGGGCGTTCCTTTCGGGCAAGCGCTTCGACCAAGACGGTCAGCGCTTCGGTGGCATCCGCGCGGCCCGCGCCCAGCGCGGCTTGGGCCATCCGCGCGGCAGCTTGCGGATTGGTCAGGATGGAATACAGGGTTTCGGTCAGGGCGGGCGCGGTGAACTGGCTTTCGGGAAAGACCACGGCCGCATCCACGCCGCCCAGCATACGGGCATTTGCCGCCTGATGGTTTGCCGCCGCAGCCGCATAGGGCACCAGCACCGAAGGGCGGCCAATGACAGATATATCGGCCACAGACGACGCCCCCGCGCGGCTGATGACCAACTGGCATTCGGACAAGCGGCGCGGGATATCGGGAAAGAATGGCGCGATTTCGGCCTTTACGCCACCGGCCTCATAGGCGGCGACAACGCGTTCCATATCTTCCTCGCGGGCCTGATGGGCCACGGTCAGGTTGCGTTTCAGATCATGGGGCAATGCGCTGATTGCCTCTGGCACCACATCGGACAAAATGCGCGCGCCCTGCGAACCCCCGATCACCAGCAGGTCCATCGGGTAATCGCCCGGTGCGATATAGCCTGCACCTGCGCGGTCAAGAACCGCTGCGCGCACCGGGTTGCCGGTGAATTCAGCGTCCAGCCCCTCGGCCCCTTCGGTCGGCCATGTCCCAAAGGCTAGCTTGTTGACCCGCCGCGCAAAAATCTGGTTCACCCTGCCCAGAACGCCATTTTGTTCATGGATCATGCGCGGAACGCGCAGCAACCACGCCGCAGAAAGCGCCGGGATAGAGGGGTAGCCGCCAAAGCCCACAACCGCTTTCGGGCGGTCCAGAACCATGCCAAACGCTGCGCCCAGCACGCCAAACGCCAGCTTGAACGGCACCTTTATCTTCTCGGCCAACCCGCCGCGCGCAAAGGTTGCAGCACTAACCGTGTCGATACGCACAGCATCGGGGAAGCCGCCTGCATAGCGCGCGCCGCGCGCGTCGGTCGACAGTTTGACCCGCCAGCCGCGCGCCAGCAGCGCCTCGGCCAAGGCCTGCGCCGGGAACATATGCCCCCCTGTGCCACCTGCCGCGATCAAGATCAGCGGTGCCTTGGCCATGCAAACCCCTCCTGCCCTATCCGCGCCGCGCGAGAATGTCGCCCATCTCGCCCTGCGGGCGCTGGCGCGTCAGTGCCAAAAGCATACCGATTGCAATGCCCGTCGCAAGCAAGGACGATCCACCATAGCTTATCATGGGCAAAGTCATGCCTTTCGCGGGCAACAGCCGCACCGCAACACCCATGTTTATCATGGCCTGCAAGCAGAAGATGGTCACAATACCGGTGCCCGCCAAGCGGATGAACATGTCGCGTTCGCGCATCAGGCGGAACAGCGACCGCAGCAGGATCGTGGCAAAAAGCCCGATGATGAACACCACCAGCACCAGCCCGTATTCTTCGGCGGCAACCGCGATGATGAAATCGGTATGGGCGTCGGGCAAGGACCATTTCACACGCCCTTCACCAAGCCCGGTGCCGAAAAAACCACCTTCGGAAATGGCGTTCTGCGCATAGCCCATCTGTGTGCGCGGGTCGACATCTTCAGCCAGAAACCCGTCAATCCGGCGCGCGAAATGTTCCGAGTTCTGATAGGCGACATAGCCACCGGCCAGCGCCAGTACCGCCAGACCCACCAGCAGAAGGATCGGCGCTCCGGCGACGAAATACATGACCATCCAGCCTGCGGCGACCAGCGCGGCCTGCCCGAAATCCGGCTGGATGACCAGCAGGCCAACGACCAGAAGCGTGACACCAAAGGACATGGCCCGCCCCGGCGGTCCCCCCACATCAGAGCTTGCCGCCATCAGCCATGCTGCGAAAACCGCCAGCATGGGTTTCAGAAATTCCGACGGTTGGATGGACCCGACCCCGAAACTATACCAGCGCACCGCCCCCTTGCCGAAATCGGTGCCGAAGAACGGCAGCAGGATCAGCGAAGTCAAGGTCAGCAGAAAGCCGATCGTGGCCAGTCTGCGTATCCGCTCCGGCGAAGCCATCGAAATCAACAGCATCGCGATAATCCCCAGACCGCCGAACAGAACTTGGCGCTCGACATAGTAGAACGGCTCCACCCCGTTGCGCTGCGCCAAGGGCGGTGACGCCGCCATGCCCAGCAGGATGCCCACTGCCATCAGCAGCAGAACCGATGTAAGTGTCATCTTGTCGATGGTGCGCCACCAGCGCGGCAGAATCGGATCTTCCACGCGCACTGGCGCGGTGCCATAGACCATTTCCGTCATTGGGCTGTCCTGCTCGGGTTGCCTGTTATGCCCGTTTTCCGGGTCTCGGGCAGACACTACCGCGAAACAGTTCGCCAATCCAGCCAAAAGGCATCAGATCGGCGTGAAGCCGCGCTCGGATATTGCCATGGCGCGCCCCGTGCGGGCGGATTCCTGCGCCGCAAGCCCCATTAGCACGGCCCAGATGCCATCTTCCATCGTGACCTCGACCGAAGCTTGCCCGCGCACCGCAGCAGCAAATCGCGCATGTTGGTAAAAAGTTGACCCATTATGGTCGCCAGCGGCCAGAAGCGCGGGATCTACCGGGATCTCTATGGCGCGGGGGCCTTTTGGATTGCGCGGGCTCTCGATCAATTGCGGCACCGGCGGCTCGCCCAGATGCGCGGGCCAGAACCGCCCCGGCCCGGGCACAAGGCATTCGATCTTGCCCATCGGTCCAATGGCGGAAATCTCTTCTTGATAGCGCGCACCCTCGGCAAACATACACAGTTCCAGCATGGCCCGTGCGCCGCCTTTGAAATCGACGATCACATAGGCATTGTCCCAGATGTCGGGTGTCTGCCCTGCGTAGCTCTCCTCTAGATGGTTCACATCCTGACCACCCGACGCCATGATCCGCACCGGGTCATCACGCAGGATATGGCGCATCAGGTCTAAGAAATGACAGCATTTCTCGACCAGCGTTCCGCCGGTCTGCGCGTTGAAGCGGTTCCAGTCGCCAACCTTGGGCAGGAACGGAAACCGATGTTCGCGGATGGTCAGCATCCGGATGCCACCGGTCGCCCGGTCCGCGGCCTCTATCAAGGCCGCAACGGGGGGCATGTAGCGATATTCCATCGCCACCCAGAGCGGTGCCCCCAGCGCCAGACCGCGCACGCGGTCCAGATCGGCAGCATCCGTGAAAAGCGGCTTTTCCACCAGAACCGGGCGCGGCTGGGTCCGGGCAATCTGCTCCAGTTGCGGCAAATGCATGTGGTTGGGGCTGGTGATGACCAGCGCCTCGACATCTTGGGCCGCCAGCAACGCTTCCACGCTGTCCACGAACCGCGCTTCGGGGGCAAGCCGTGCGGCCTGCGCCCGCATCCCGCCATCCGGCTCAAAAATTGCGCCAACGCGGGCACCATCCATCAGCGCGATATTGCGCAGGTGTTCCTGCCCCATCATGCCACAGCCGATCATGCCGTAACAAATAGCCTTGCTCATGTCCGTTTCCTTATTTCAGGCGCGACACATATCGCGCCACATTCGGGTCAAACCAGGTTTCCGACACTTCCGCGCGCCGGTTGTCTTGGCTCCAACTGATACGCTGAATATGCCCGGCCACCGCGCCGGGGCGCAGCCCGAAACGCGCCGGCGCGAATTTGGGCACCGTCCCGGTGCCAATCCGGTCTTCGGCGCGGGCAATCCACAGACCAAGACGGGTGCGGTAATGCAAATACAGCGATTGCGACAGCTCATCGGCCCGCAATTCGGGCGCATAGGCCGCATCCAACCAGATTTCTTCCACTGCCGCAGGTTGGCCAGAGAGCAGCCGCAAACGGCGAATGCGATGGGCCTCTGCCCCGCTGCCAAATTCCGGCAAATGCGCTGGTTTGGCACAACGCGTCACCTCTAGCACTTCGGCCGATGGCAGGCCCCCGCCTGCGACCAGTTCCAACCGGAACAGCGCGTAAATGCTGGCAACCTCAGGCTGCGCCCGGATGTAATTGCCCGATCCCTGCACACGTTCCAGCAGGCCCTTTTCAGCCAAATCCTGCAACGCCTTGCGCAACGTGCCCACGGCAACACCCAGATCGGCGGCCATCTCGCGCTCTGGCGCAAGCCGAGCGCCATCCATCAGCCGCCCGGCGGCGATGTCCCGGATCAACAACTCGCTGATCTGCTGGTAGCGCGGCAATGCCCCGCTCGGCGCGTCGTCCATGGCGCTCAGCCCACGGCCTCGCCAAGGCGCAGGCGCGGTTGCGCGGCCCCCTCGGCGCGGAACACATGGCATAGGTCGGGCTGCACCCCCAAGACAATCTCTGCACCACGGGCAAGCCCGGTTTGGCCCGACATATGGACGGTCACATCCACGCCATCCGGGCCGCGGCAATACAGGTAGCTCTCACCGCCCAACTGCTCGATATTCTCAACCGTCGCGGTGATGCCATTCTCCCCATCCGCCACCGGGCGCAGATGTTCGGGCCGCACCCCAAGATCGACCTTGTTGCCGGGGTTCAGCCCGCGCCCGTCGACATCCGCGCGCAAGGCCCGCCCAGACGGGTCGCGCAAACGCACGCCGTTGCCGTCGCCTTCAATCACCTCGCAGGCGATGAAATTCATTCGGGGCGACCCGATGAACCCTGCCACGAACTTGTTGGCGGGCCGGTTATACAGTTCGATCGGCGCGCCCTGTTGCTCGATCCGCCCGTCGCGCAACACGACGATGCGGTCGGCCATGGTCATCGCCTCAACCTGATCGTGGGTGACGTAAATCATCGTATTGCCAATGCGCCTATGCAAAGCTGCGATCTCGCCCCGCATGGTCACGCGCAATTCGGCGTCAAGGTTGGACAGGGGTTCGTCGAACAAGAACACCTTGGGCTCGCGCACCACGGCGCGCCCGATGGCCACGCGCTGCCGCTGCCCGCCGGACAGCGCCTTGGGCTTGCGGTCCAGATAAGGCTCTAGTTGCAACATCCGCGCGGCCTCGCTGACGCGGGCGTCGATCTCGGCACGGGCCATGCGAATATTCTCCAACCCAAAGGCCAGATTCGCCCGCACGCTCATATGCGGGTAAAGCGCATAGGTCTGGAACACCATGGCCAGCCCACGCTCGCTGGCGCGTTGGTCATTCACACGGTCGCCGCCGATCAGCAGGTCACCGCCGGTGATATCCTCCAGCCCCGCGATCATCCGCAACAGCGTCGATTTCCCACAACCCGAGGGGCCGACGAATACGCAGAACTCGCCATCCGTGATCTCCAGATCCACCCCATGGATCACGCGCACAGCACCATAATCCTTGACGATGCCTTTCAGCGACAGTCCCGCCATATGCCCTCCTCCCCTTCATCCTTGCCCCAAATATCCTGGGGGAGTCGCGCCCTAGCGCGACGGGGGCAAAGCCCCCCCACCAAAAGCAATGCGCCGCAGGCGCTCATTTAACGCCAGATTGGGCAATGCCCTGCGTGATGTATTTTTGCAAAAAGGCAAACACGATGGTGATGGGCAACAACGTCAGCACCGTCATGGCCAGCAGGCTAGACCAACTTGTCTGCAATTCGCCTTGAAAGCTGTTCAGCGCCAGTTGCAGCGTAAACACCTCCGACCGGGTTAGCACGATCAAGGGCCACAGGAATTCGTTCCAGCGCCACATGACAGAGAATATCACCAGCACCGCCAGCGCGGGTGCCGACAAGGGCAGCACGATCTTCCAGTAGACCTTCCACTCACTGGCATTGTCCATGCGCGCGGCGTCCAGCAGGTCATCCGGGATTGTCAGCATATATTGGCGCAGCAGGAATACGCCCGTGGGCGTGGCAATCGCGGGCCAGATCACGCCCCAGTGACTATTAACCATGCCCATCTCGCTGATGACCAGAAACAGCGGCACCAGCGTGATCGTCGGCGGTATCATCAGCGTCGCGATAATCAGCACGAAGACCGCGTTACGCCCGGTGAACTTGTATTTCGCCAGCGCAAAGGCAGCCATGGAATTGAACAGCACTGTCAGCACGGTGGCTATCACCGTAATGAAGGTGGAATTCCAGAAATACAGCATGAAATTGAAACGCTCGAACACGCCGGTGTAGTTTTCGGTCGCGATGCCGAATTCGCGCAAGGGTTCGCGGTCGCTGATGGCCACGTTCAGCCGCTCGGACGGGTTGGCGGGGTCCACCATCTGCGCGTTCAAACCGATACGGCGCACCTGCGCCAATTCCCGACCCGCGTGCTCGCCCGCCGTGACGGTGTACATTTGCAAGGGTTGGTCATAGCCATCGACCATCCGCTCTATTGGCGCGAGCGGCAGAAATTTGGGCGGGTATTCCTGAAGCGCCGCTTCGGTCTTGAAGCTGGACAGCACCAGCCACAGCACCGGCCCCAGCATCAGGAACACGCCAAGGCCCAGAAAGCCGAAGGCCATCCAATCTGTCAGGTCGAACCCGTGGCGCCCGCGCCGCCCTAATAGCCAGCCAAACATCAGTTATCCCCCGATTGTTTGCGCGTGGCGGCAAGCTGCATCATCGTCAGCACGAACAGCACGCCCGCCATCAAAAGCGATGCCGCCGCCGCCAGCCCATAAAGCCGTGGCCGGGTCGAGAAGCCGACATCGTAGATATACTGGATCAGCAGCGTCGTGGCAGAGCCCGGCCCGCCGCCGGTCAGCACATAGATTTCGTCGAATGCCTGCACCGCGCGGATGACCGACAGGACCATGACCACCAGCATCGTGGGCATCAAGAGCGGCAGCGTAATACGCAGCAACTGTCGCCAGCGCGGGGTGCCGTCCATCTCGGCGGCCTCGTATACGTCCGACGGGATGGATTGCAGACCCGCCAGCAGGATCAGCACATAGAACCCCATATTACACCAGATCGACACAAACACGACCCAGAAGAATGCCCAGTCAGCTTCCAGCAGCCAGTTGACGGTGCCAAAGCCTGTCCCCTCTAGCCCCGCGTTCAGCACACCATTGCGCTGCAAGATCCATTTCCAGATCAGCGCCACAACCACGGGCGACAGCAGCACCGGGTAGAAGAACACCGCGCGGAAGAAGCCGCGCAGCACGATGTCACGGTTCAGGATCAGCGCCGTAATCAGCGAAAACAGAACCATGAACCCGACCTGCATCAGCACGAACCAGCCGGTATTGCCGACCGCGCGCCAGAACAGGTCGCGGTGGCAGGAATTAGGGTCAAAATAGCTTTCGCAATCCAGCAGGCTGGCGAAATGTTCCGTGCCCACAAAGGGCCGGTCGCCCAGCAGAATGCGGTCGCCGCCGGTGGTGGCGAATACGAAATTCAGGATAATCGGCAAGAATGTGAACAGGCCGAAAATCAACAGATTCGGCAACAGGAAGACCCAAGCGATGCGGCTTTGTCCAAACAGCTTTTGAAGCACCAACATCGGTCGTTCAAACAGGTTGAACGCACCGTCATAGGCTTGGGTGGCAAATGATTTCAGCATCTTGCGTCCCTTCCTGTGCGAACGAGAGACCGGCCTGCCTGCACAAGCTGGCAGGCCGGTCCGTCGGGAGGACACCCTAACGTCGTTACTGGGCAATCGCCTCGGCGATATCAGCATCCAGACGGTCCAACGCCTCATCCAGCGTCAGTTCGCCCACGATCGCCTGCGTGATCCGCGCTGGCGTTGCGGTAAAGATTGCACGGTTATTGGCATATCCCTGCAACTGGTAGGCAGTGTCGGCAAAGGTCGGGATGGACCCGGCAAATATGGTCAGGGCCGCTTTCACATCGTCGCTGACATCCTGATATTCGATGCCCTCTTCTTGCAGCACGGCATTGGCCGGAATGTTGCGGGTCTGCGCCAGCACAGCGGCCTGCACGTCGTCTTGCGCGATGAATTCAATCAGCTTACCGACGGCTTCGGGGTGTTCGGTCTGCTTGAAGCCCACAATCCCGGCGCCGCCCGGCATACCGGTGCAAGCCTCTGGCCCACAAATGCCACCCGTGGCGACCCAGTCGAACGCATCGCCAATGTCGCGGCCAAAGCGCCCGATCTGCCAACTGCCAGAATAATACATCACAAGATTCGCGTTGATGAATTCTGCGGCGGCATCCTGATAGGTGCCCCCCCCGGCCCCGGCCCACACATCGCGCGCCAAGGTGCCGTCTTCATGCCATGCGACGAACTGTTCGGCAAAGGTGCGGAACCCGTCATCGACCAGAATGGGATCGCCGTTGTCATCAAAAAACGCTGCCCCGTAGGACATGGCCGGACCCGCAAAACGGTGGCCTGTGCGGTCAATGGCCATGGCGAAATCGACGCCCACGGCGTCCCGCACGGCGCGGCTAGCCTCGGCCCATTCCGCGAAGGTCGCGCCCGGCCCCGGCATCTCGACACCCGCTTGGTCGAACAGCGTCTTGTTGGCGAAGCCACCCGTAGCGGTCAGCTGGTCGACAATGTTGTAGATACCGTCCGATGCGTTGTCGCCCACGCGCGCCCACTCCAGCGACTGGCCATAGCGAGCCTCGATCGCGTCGGGATCGGATACATAGGGGCGCACGTCCAGCATGTAGCGGGCCAGACCGCCGTAATCGGTGACGCGGGCCAGATCGGGGCCTTCGCCCACTTCCAGCTGAACTGGCAGAGATTCAAGAATCGATTGGTAGGGCACTTCATCCACGACAACGGTAATGCCGGGGTTTTCGGCTTCGAACCGGTCGAATTGCCCCTCCCAAACGGTGCATTCGGTCCCGTCCTGATAGCACATGAAGCGCAGTTCCTGCGCGCCGGCGGCACCTGCCGTCAAGATTAGCCCAAGGGCCGTTGTGGTCAGTGTCGTTTTCATCATTTTCCTCCCTTTGATGAAACTCTGGCCTTGGCGTCAGGGCACCTCTTGCCCGGCCGCTGCGGTCCATAACTCGAACCAGTCCTCGCGCGAGAGCGTGACGCGCGCTGCATCTGCAATGCGCCCAATGCGTTCCAGCGAGTTCGTTCCAAGCACCGGCAAGATGCGCGCGGGATGGGCGAGCAGCCATGCCACGGCAACCGCGTCTGTGCCCACGCCCTGCACTTTCGCGTGGCGTTCCAAATGCGGGCGCAGGCGCATGGCGGCGTCCCCTTCGCCGAACAGCGCGCCCCCTGCCAAGGGCGACCACGCCATCGGTGGCACGCCCAACCGTTGCAGATGCGCCAGATCGCCATTGTTGAAAGCGTCGCGCGCCAGCAGGCTCAGTTCAACCTGATTGGTGCACAGCTTCGTGGTCATCGCGGATTGCAGCAAATCCCAATCCCATGGCCGGAAATTCGACACGCCCACGGCGCGCACCTTTCCCTCTGCCACCAAGGCATCCAAAGCGGCACCGGTTTCGTAGTGGTCCATCAACGGGTCGGGCCGGTGGATCAGCAACAGGTCAATGCGGTCCGTCGCCATACTGGACAGCGACGCGTCGACCGAGGCGCGGATATGCGCGGCGCTCGTGTCATAATGCTTGACCCGCGCCGTGGCATATTTGCCCACGGGTGCCACAATATCGCATTTCGTGACCAGTTCCACCTTGTCACGCAGGCCGGGTGCTGCGCGGAACGCGGCCCCCAAAAGCGCCTCTGCGCCATAATCGCCATAGATATCGGCTTGGTCCATGGTGGTGACCCCTTGGGCCAAGCACGCTTCTACCTTGGCTTGCACATGGGCAGGGCTGGTGTCGGAATCGTCGCCCAGCCGCCACATGCCATAGACAAGGCGCGACAGGCTCAGACCCTCGGTCAGGTCAATCCGTTCCATCACACGCGCCCCCCCACGCCCAAAGGCGTCGCCGGTGTTTCGCTTGGCACGCGGCCATATTCTTGCGGCAATGAGCAGGTGCTCAAATGCGGCATCACCAGCCGCCCGAAATGCTGGCATTCGTCCAGATGCGGGTAGCCAGAGAAAATGAAAGCCCGAATCCCCATCTTCCGATAGCGCTCCAGCTTGCTTAGCACTTGGTCGGCGCTGCCAACAAGCGCAGCCCCGCACCCCGAACGCGCGCGCCCCACACCTGTCCAGAGGTTGGGTTCGGTATAACCGAACTGGTCGGCCAATTCGCGCGCGCGGGCCTGATGCGACACGCCAAGGCTGCCGCTGTCATGCGCGCGTTCGCGGATCAGGCGGCCATATTCATCATCCAGCTTGCTGACCAGATGGTCGGCGTAGTCGCGCGCCTCTGCCTCTGTATCGCGCACGATGACATGCACACGCAGACCGTAATCCAAGGTTCGGCCATGCGCTTCGGCGCGGGCATGGACAGCGCGCATACGCTCTGCCAACTGATCCTCTGTTTCCGGCCACATCAGGTAGACGTCGCATTGCGCTGCGCACAGCTCCAGCGCGGCGGGCGAATAGCCCCCGAAATACAGAAGCGGGCCGCCGTTTTGCTGGTAAGGCTTGGCGGGCGCAGTCGGCACACCTTTGAACTGGTAGACCTCGCCCTCGTGGTTGATCTCGTCGCGCTCCCACGCCTGACGCAGAATTTGCACCACTTCATGACTGCGCTTGTAGCGATAGGCGCTGTCGGCCACCTCTCCGGGGAAGTCCGACGATATCACATTTAGCGTCAACCGCCCCTTCAGCATATGGTCCAACGTGGCCACGGTGCGCGCCAACATGATCGGCTGCATTTCGCCACATCGAATGGCGGCCAGCATGTTTATGCGGTCGGTGACCTGCGACGCGGCGGCGACAAAACTCAGCGTGTCCTGCCCCACTTGGTAGCTGGATGGGCACAGGATATTGCGAAACCCCTGCGCTTCGGCAGATTTCACGATATCACTGCAATGCGCCCAGCTAGAGCGCAGGTCGCCTTCGGGCACACCCAGAAAGCGGTAGTCATCCGAACACAGCGCCGCGAACCATGACACTTCAGCGGCGTCAAGGTCGCCCGAGGTTACCGGAACGATGGTCATGTCTTCCCTCCCTTGCGCCCTGTTTCCGGGCGTCTTGCATATAACGCTAGCAGAGCGGATTTTATAAATCAATAATGTATCAATTCGCATTGCAGTTTTTCCGCTTGCACTTCATAAGCGCCACCCATAGCTTAGAATCATTCTAATATTGGGAGAGCCAGGATGACCGAGCCAACCCTAATGATCGTTTTCATCGCCGCGCTTGTCACCGCATTGGCGACTGGGCTTGGCGCATTGCCCTTACTGGCGGTGCGGTCCATGTCCGCCCGCGCTTTGGCGATGGGCAATGCACTGGCCGCCGGACTGATGCTGGCCGCAAGCGTGACCTTGGTGATGGAAGGGTTTGACCTGTCCGGGCCGCGCAGCGTGGGCGGCATTGTGCTAGGGGTCTTGGCGATCTGGCTGGTCAAGACACTGCTGGACCGCAAAAGCAACGTCAGCTTGGGCGACATGACAAGCGCGGATGCGGCCAAGATCCTGATGATTATGGGCGTCATGACCGCGCATTCTGCCGCCGAAGGGATCGGTGTGGGCGTGGCCTTTGGCGGCGGGCGGCCCTTGGGCGATCTTATCACACTGGCCATTGCCTTGCACAACGTGCCAGAGGGGCTTGCAATTGCGCTGGTCATGGTGCCGCGCGGCGCATCTGTGGCCAAGGCGGGCTTGTGGGCGGTTGTTTCGTCTTTGCCGCAACCGCTGCTGGCAATTCCGGCCTTTTTATTCGTGAAGTCTTTTGAACCGGTGCTTCCGGTCGGGCTAGGCTTGGCGGCGGGGGCTATGTTGTGGATGATCTTTTCCGAACTGCTGCCCGAAGCGCAAGAGCACGCCGATTCCTCGCTGATCGGCGTGGTGGTGACGCTGGCCTTCGCCGCAATGATGGCCGCAACGCTGGTGCTGGGCTAAGGTCAGTTCCCCCCGAACAGCCCGCGCAGCCCTTCGCCGATTTCCTCGCCCAGACGCTGCTCAACCCCACGGCGCACGGTATCTTCCAGCGATTCGCCTTCTTCGGCGGTCACGCCCAGTTCATCCACGATCTTCGCCTCTGCTTCAGCGCGCGCGCGATCTTCAAGGCGACGCGCCTCTTCGCGGGCCAGTTCTTCCAGCCGTTCCTGCTCTTCGGCCAGCCGTTCGCGCGCCAATGCCTCCATATCCAGCCGAAGTCGCGGCGCGCTCCACGGTCCTGTCACCATTAGTGGCACACGCAGGGCATTGCCCTCGTCGTCGCGCAGGGCTGACGGCACAATCCGGTAATCCAGAGTTTGCGCGCCAAGACCGACCTGCCCTTGCCCCGTGACCTGCACGCGCGGCGAGTCGAACAGAAGATCATCATTGCTCAGCACGCCATCGGCCACGGTGAAGCTGCCCGTGATGCTGTTATAGATCGTGCGAGCGCCTTCCCCGACATAACTTAGGTCCAGATTGCGCAACATGCCTGCAAGGTCCAGACCGATGATCTCTCCCTCGGAAAAAGACAGGTCACCCTCGCCGCGCAAGCTATTCATGATCGCGTGCAGACTGTTACCAGAGCCAAGCAGATCAAAACGCCCCTGCGCCGTGCCGTTCAACCGCTCAAACCCGGCCGTGTCGCGCAGAAGTTCGACCAAGCTGATATCGCGAACTTGCAGATCGGCGCGCGCCGACAAACCGGAGCGATTGTTGACAATGACCTGCCCCGTCACAGCGCCGCCGAACAAGCGCGCTTCACGAATGTCGGTCACGGCGCGGGAATTGTCGATGGTGCTGCGCAGGCGGATCGGGCCGAATGTGCCGCTGTCGCTGCGCAACTCGTTGAGCGCAACAGAGATCTCTCCATCCACTGCGCCAAGGGCCGAAGCGTCTATCAGCGCGCGCGACCAGCCCGGTTCCACCTGTTCTTCGGCGGATGACCCAGCGCCCCCGGCCCCGCGCAGGTCCAGCACCGGCACCGCGATTTGCGCATTCACCCGCGGGCGCGGGCTGGTCATGGACACATCCGCTGCGGCTGTCAGGGCAATATCACCCAGATTGGCCGCGCCATCGCGCAGAAACACTTGCCCATCGGCGGTATGGGTGATCTGCCCGGAAAAGGACACGGGCAGCAAATTGTCCGGCAGTTCCGCCCCAGATTGCCCGATGGCGGCAACGACTGGCGCCAATGCAGGCAAGGCTGCGCTAACCTGTCCTTCAGCCGCCATGTCCGAGAGCGACACGCGCCCCTCAAAGCGCGCTTCTGCCCCAGCAATCTGGGCATCGGCGGTAATGCTCGTCAAACCGCCACCTAGCAAATCCCCCGCAGTCCCGGCTTGCAATGCCAGCGAAACTGGCTGTCCGTTCAACTGTGCCGACGCCTCCAGCGACAGGGGACCATCCATCGCCGGAAGCGACAGGGTGGCGTCCAGATCCATCACGCGAAAATCCATCCCGCCCTGCTCATCGATATAGCGTAGCCGCCCGTCATGGATTTCGGCGCGCGCCAAAGTCAGCGTCGGGGCCTCGGAAGTGCTGGCGGCTGGCGTCTCATCCGCCTCGGGCGCGCGGAAGTCCCATGTTGCGCGCCCATCCGCCGCGCGCCGGAATTCCACCACCGGGGATTGCAGCACCACGCGCTCTACCGCCACTGTCCCGGATATAAGGCGCATCAGGTTCACCCCGATATCCATCTCATCGGCGCGCAGCATCTCGCCACCACCGGCCCAGTCCGGGTTGCCGATGGCGATATCTTGCGCGGTCGCCCCGAGCACCGGATACAGGCTTAGCCCGATCTCGCCGCCGATGGTCAGGCTGCGCCCGGTCGCGGCTTCGAATTGTTGCGCAGCCAGCGTGGCAAGCCGTTCTGTTGGAATGAAAAATACCGCTGCCGCCAATAGGGCAACCAGACCCAACACAACCGCGAACAGGGCTTTGACAAGACGCATGACACACTCCACCAGCTTTAATTTACGCCAAGCCTAACGGGCATGGCACCGCTTGTCTTTCACAATTTCGACGGTCAAACTGATCCCAACACAAAAGGGGGGAATACATGTCAACACGACACGTGGCGCTGGTCACTGGGGCTGCGCGGGGTATCGGGCTGGCCACGGCGCAGGGGTTTGCAGCGCAAGGCTGGCGGGTGGTGCTGCTGGACCGCGACGCCGATGAATTGGCGCGCGTTGTCAGCGATCTGCCGGATGCCACGGCACTGGTTTGCGACATTTCCGACCCAGATGCCGTGGCTGCCAGCTTTGCCACGCTGGACCGGTTGGACTGCCTTGTGAACAATGCTGGCGTTGCGCAATTCGGCCCCATAGAGGCGTGCGATTTCGCCCTGTGGCGCACCATCATGGCCACCAATCTGGACGGCACCTTCCTGTGTTCGCAGGCGGCCTTGCCGTTCCTGAAGGACAGCCGGGGCAGCATCGTGAATGTCGCCTCCATCTCGGGCCTGCGCGCCTCGACCCTGCGGGTGGCTTATGGCACGTCCAAAGCCGCTGTTATTCAGCTTACCAAGCAGCAAGCGGCAGAACTGGGCGAATATGGTATCCGCGCGAATTGCGTCTGCCCCGGACCGGTGCGCACCAAGCTGGCGATGGCAGTCCACAGCCAAGAGATTATCAACGCTTATCATGATGCGATCCCGCTCAACCGCTACGGGTCAGAAGCCGAAATCGCGGCCGCGATCATCTTCCTTGCCTCGGATAGCGCCAGCTACATTACCGGGCAGGTTCTGGCCGCAGATGGCGGTTTTGACAGCACGGGCGTGGGCTTGCCCGCGCTACGCAAGGGCGCGCCATAACCCCTGCCCGCCGTGGCGCAGCGCGCGCCGATAGGGACTGTCGCACGGGCGCAAAGCGGATTATCTAGCGGCACATGACGCTGCGCTCTGAATTTTGGCATAATGTGCCCCTGTCCGACATGACCGCCCCCGAATGGGAGGCGCTCTGCGATGGGTGCGGGCGTTGTTGCCTGAACAAGCTGGAAGATATCGACACGGAAGAGCTGATCTTTACCCGTGTCGCCTGCCGCCTGTTCGATGACAGCACCTGCCGCTGCGCAAGCTATGCCAACCGCAAGTCACTGGTGCCGGAATGCGTGGTTCTGACGCCAGAAAACCTGCCAGAGATTGCCTATTGGATGCCCGAGACCTGCGCCTACCGGTTGCTGCATGAAGGGCATAAATTGCCGCTCTGGCATCCGCTTGTGTCCGGCGATCCGAACACGGTGCGGCAAGCGGGCGTGTCGATGCAAGATCAGACCGTTTCGGAAAGCGTGGTGCCGCTGGACGATTGGGAAGACTACCTTCTGGACGACTGAAAGCGCATCACCAGCCACAGGTTCGACACCAGCAGCACCGCGATCACGACCGCCCCCCCCCAGATGGCCCATGGGCCAGGGTTTTCGCCCAGCAGCGCCCAGACCAGCAGGGGTGCCAGCACCGATTCCAGCAACAACAACAGCGACACTTCGGCAGAGGTGATGTAGCGCGGCCCCATTGTCATCAGTGACGACGCGCAGGCAATGAACGCGCCATGCCCCAGCAGCAGCAGCCATTGCGCGGATAGCGGCCCCATGACATCGGCAAAGGGCAGCAGCACCAAGGCTGCGCCGATCAGTGACACCGGCACCGCCGCCAGCATAGAGCGCCCCCGCAGCACCCGCAGCGCGGTCATTGCAGCAGCGAAACAGGCCGCGACGCCCAAAGCGACAAGATCGCCCTGCCAACTTGCGCCTGCCGTTTCATGCGACCCGCGCAGGATAATGCCCAGACCGACGAAAACGCCCGCCATGGTCAGGACCATGCGCATGGAAATCGGCTCTCCCAAGAACACCCGGCTGAACACGGTTGCAAAGACCGGCGTTGCCGCAAGGATAAAAACCACATTGGCCACGCTGGTCAGCGACACCGCCAGCACAAACCCACTGGCGGCCATACCGAAGAACACCAGATAGGCGGCCCCTGCGCGCCCCGTTTGCGCCAGCGACGTGACCGCGCGCGGCCCTTGGGTGGCCAGCACGAACGCCAAGATCAACCCGCCTGCAATCAGGTTGCGCCAAAAGGCGGTTGTTATGGCCGGAGCGTCGATCAGGCGCACGAATAGCGAATCGGGCACAATGAACAGCACACCCAAGGTGGTCAGGGCCAGACCTTTAACATGTTCACTCATCAGCCTGTTGTCCGGCGTGTCATGGGCTTAGTCAAGCGGCAGATGCGGTGCGCGCCATGCCGGATGCGACATGCGCTTAGGCGGGTCGGCATGATAGATGGCGCGCGCAATGGCGCGGGTCAGGCATGTGGCGGCGGCATGGCCCAAGGCCACCATATCCAGCGCCTCAGCCGCAGGCCCCGCACCGGTAGAGAGCGCAAAAACAATGTCGCCATCAAATTGCGTGTGCGAGGGCACGATGGCGCGGGCCATCCCATCATGCGCGGCAATCGCCAGCCGCGTCAGTTGCGCCTGCGTCAGCGTGGCATCGGTCGCGACCACAGCCAGCGTCGTCGCTTCGCGCGCCAGTTTGGTTATGGGGGGCGTGCCATAGTCCCCTTGCGGCGCGGGACCAAGCCCGCCGAATTCGTCTTGCCATTCGAACGGCGCGGCCCAGAAATGCCGCCCCTGCCCCACCGTCACGCTGCCGACCGGGTTCGCCGCCACCAGCGATCCCACGGTTGTGCCAGTTTCCAACACCCAAGACGCCGATCCAAGGCCACCGGCGAAATTGGCCGTTGTGGCCCCGATCCCGGCACCATGGCTGCCCAAAGCGAACTCAGTTGCAGCCGCATGAAGCGCGGCGCGCCCAAGCGCCGGGTAAGGGTTTGCCCCCCAGTCCTTCGCGCCCCCATTGGCCAAATCAAACAGGATTGCCGCCGGCACAATAGGCACGCGCTGCCCTGCAACCTGAAAGCCGCGCCCCTGCGCGCGCAGACCGTCCATCACGCCCGAAGCCGCGTCCAACCCAAAGGCAGACCCACCGGCCAGCACAATGGCGTCCACCTGTTGCACAAGGCGCTCGGGCGCTAGCAACGCGGTCTCTCGGGTGCCGGGCGCGCCTCCCATAATGTGCACCCCCGCAGTGAAAGACGCATCCCCCGTCACAACTGTAACCCCGCTGACCAACACCGCATCTTGCGCATTTCCAACGCGCAAACCGCCCACATCGGTCAGTAGGTTACGGGGGCCGGGCCGGTTAAAACGTGTCATGGGGGTGGAAGGTGCCATCTTCGTTTAGCCAATAATCCAACAAATCTTGCGCCGTTGCGGATTGCCGATCCAAAAGCGACAGGTAAAGCACATCGACACCAATAATCGCGGCCTGTTTCCACAATTCCTGCGACCGCGCGCCGCTTGGACCTGACGTGCCGAACATGCTTTGCGTGGCATCTGCGGCAGAGGCAAGAACAAGGCCAAGCTGCAACGCTGGAACAGTCGGCGCCAGGCGCGCAAGCTCTATGGGCAACGACGCCAAGGGAAACGACACATCTGCAACGGCGTTACACGCATAGACGGTCATCTGCTCTATCTGGGGTTCCGCTGACTGCGCGCTGGCGAATTGGGACGCCAAGCTTGGGCGTGCAAACCGTTCCGTGGATGTCCTGCCGTTCATTCAGTCTGCCCCAAACCAATACAGCACGCCATCACGGCCGATGCTGCCTTTTGCGGGGTAAAGGTTAGGCGGTTTTACCTAGATTTGCCAAGTTTCAACCTTTGCAAAACGGGTTTTGGATAGATTTCGCGTCAAACCGATTTGTGGACGCTGCGGAAAGAAGTGAGATAGACATCGCTTTGCCTTTGCGGCATCACACCAACGACATTCGTAACACCAGCAAGGAGCCCAGACCCGACGATGGCGGATCATTCGGACCCCAATGCCCAGTGGAAGACCCTGTCCGGTCTGGGAACAGCGGCTATCACAGCTTTGCTTTTCGTGTTTTTCTTGCAATTTTTGCCCAGTGTTGCCGGTGGCGAGCCTGTGCAGGTGGTCTGGAACTGGGTGCCATCGCTTGATGTGCGGCTATCGTTCTGGATTGACGGCCTGAGCCTGTTGTTTGCGCTGCTGATCACCGGCATTGGCGCGATGGTCATGCTATATGCCGCGAAATATCTGGCCGGGCACCCGCAATATGACAGATTCGCCATTTATTTGTTTAGCTTCATGCTGTCCATGTTGGGGCTGGTGCTGGCCGACAACCTGATCGCCTTGTTCGTGTTCTGGGAATTGACGACCTTCACGTCCTATTTGCTGATCGGCTTTGTCCATACCGATCCGAAATCGCGCCGCAACGCCTTGCAGGCCTTGTTGTTGACCGCCACAGGCGGGCTGGCCATGCTGGCGGGTTTCATCCTGATCGGTATCACGCAAGGCACGTTCGAGCTGTCGCAGTTGAATGCCGCAGGCAGTATTGCCGAGCAACCCTTCTACCTGCTGATCCTGATCCTTGTGCTTTGCGGTGCGTTTACCAAATCGGCGCAAGTGCCGTTCCATTTCTGGCTGCCAAACGCCATGGCCGCGCCAACGCCGGTTTCCGCCTATCTGCATTCGGCAACGATGGTGAAAGCCGGGGTTTATCTGCTTGCACGGATGCATCCGTCGCTTTCGGGCAGCGATGTCTGGATTTGGACCTTGTCCATATTCGGGGCCGTCACAGCGGTGTTCGCATCTTTCATGGCGCTGCGCCAAACCGACCTAAAGCAAACGCTTGCCTATACGACCTTGATGGCCTTGGGCACATTGGTCATGTTCCTTGCCGGGTCCAGCGGTTACGCGATCACGGCGGCGATGACCTTCTTGTTGGTGCATTCGCTATATAAAGCTGGATTGTTCCTGATTATCGGGATCGTCGATCACGCAACACATACACGCGACGCGACTGTCTTGGGCGGGCTGGCCCGCGCCATGCCGATTACCGCCGCCGCAGCCATTGTCGCTGGTCTGGCAATGGCGGGTGTGCCACCCGTTTTGGGCTTCATTGCCAAGGAAGTCGCCTATGCAGGCGCTTTGGAAATGCAACTGTCGGTTTTTGTGCTGCCCATGGCGCTGGCCGCCTTCGCGCTGATGTTCGCGGTGGCCGGGATCGTTGCCTACAAGCCCTTTTTCGGTCCGCAGGGCAAACTGCCCCATGCCCCGCATGAGGGGCCATGGCCAATGCTGTTCGGCCCAGTGGTGCTGGGCACGCTGGGTCTGGCCTTTGGCCTTCTGCCCGGATTGAGCGCCTATTACCTGATAGAACCTGCGGTGAACGCGGTCATGGGGGCGCCCGACAAGGGCGGCCGGATCAAGCTGTGGGCCGGGTTCAACCTGCCACTGGTTCTAAGCCTTGTGACCTTCGCGCTGGGCTTTGTGCTGTATCTGGGCCATCAAAAGCTGCGACGGGCGCTTATCTGGCTAGAAGAACGTGGCCCTAATCTGGATGCCGGGTGGGACACGCTTCTGGACCGCTTCGTAAGCTTCACAAAAGCACAAACGGCGGTGATCCAGACAGGCGTTTTGCGCCAATATATGTTCGCCACATTTGCCGTTCTTGCGGCAACTGTTCTGGTCACGCTGGCGCTGCGCGGTGCAGGTGGCATAGAGTTGCAGCTGACAAACCTTAGCTTCATGGAATGGGGTGTGGCGCTGCTGATCGTCGCTGGCACAGTGGTGACGGCGCTGACATCATCGCGGATTGTCGCCCTTGTTGCGCTTGGGGTGGTTGGCGTGGGCGTCGCGCTGATTTTCATCATGTTCTCGGCACCGGATGTGGCCATAACGCAATTGCTGGTGGAATTGCTGGTGGTGCTTTTGATGGCCTTCGCCTTCCTGAAAATGCCAAATCTGGACCCGGACGGGCACCAGAAACACAGCTTTGCGAATGCTGCCTTGGCTGGCGCGGTCGGCCTGGGAACAACGCTGACCTTGCTGTTGGTCCTTGACCAACCCTTCGACCGACGCCTGACAGAATTTTTCGAAGCGGCCAGCTGGACTGAAGCCTTCGGGCGCAACATCGTGAACGTGATCTTGGTAGATTTCCGGGCAATCGACACATTTGGCGAAATCGCTGTGGTCATGATTGCCGCAATCGGCGCGGCGGCGTTGCTGAAAGGGATCGCGCGCAGCGGCAAAGCAGATGAGGCCAAGAAATGAAATCGGTCATTTTTGAAACTGCAGCCCGTTTGCTGGTTGCCCTGATCTTCGTCTTCTCGCTGTTCATGTTGCTGCGCGGGCATAACTTGCCCGGTGGCGGCTTTATCGGCGGGCTTTTGGGGGCGGTGTCCTTCATCGTCTATTCCTTGGCGAAAGGACCAGCCGAGGCCCGCAAAGCCCTTCATGTCGCCCCGGAAACCCTGTCTGGCGTCGGCCTTGGCATTGCGCTTCTGGCCGGGTTGCTTTCGTTCTTCATGGGCGACCCGCTGTTCACCGGCCAGTGGTTCTGGATTGGCGGGGACAGCTACGACACGGCTGTCTTTGCCCCGAACAGCATCTTGGTGTTTGACATCGGCGTGTACCTTGTGGTGCTGGGCGGAATCCTGACCCTCGCCTTTGCTTTCGACGAGGAGACCTGAACCATGGAAAGCCTGACTGCCATCTTGATTGGCGTGCTGACGGCTGCGGCTGTCTATATGATGCTGGCCAGAAACATCATGCGCTTCATGTTCGGTCTGATCCTGCTGTCGAATGCGGTGAATTTGACCATCTTCACGGCGGGCCGTATGACCAAAGGTGTTCCAGCCCTTGTGCCTTATGGTGAGGACGCGCCGCTGACCGAAATCGGAAATGCCCTGCCACAAGCGCTGGTGCTGACCGCCATCGTGATTGGCTTTGGATTGCTGGCGTTCCTGTTGGCGCTGGTGTTCGAAACGTATCGCCGCTTGAACGTTGTCGATACCGACGCGATGCGCCATGCAGAACCCAAGGAGGATACCGCGAAATGAGTTGGGTTCTGGTGATGCCGCTCGTGATCCCGTTTGCGACGGCGGTGGTCGCGTTTGTGCTGCGCAATTCTCCTGTCAACCGGTGGGTGTCGCTTGTCGGCTCGGTGCTGTCGCTGGTCGCCGCCGCGGTCCTGATGGTTGCGGTTCTGAACGAAGGGGTGATCGCCGGGCAGATGTCCAACTGGGACGCCCCGTTCGGCATTACGCTGGTGGCCGATTACCTGAGTGCGGTGATGGTCGTCATCACCGCAATTACCGGCTTGGCAACCACCGTCTACGCACTTGGCGAAATCCCCGAGGAAACCGAAAGACTTGGCTTTTATGCCCTGTTCCAGACCCTGCTTGCCGGGGTCACTGGGGCCTTTCTGACAGGCGACCTGTTTAACCTGTATGTCTGGTTCGAGGTGATGCTGATCGCATCCTTCTCGCTGCTGGTCATGGGGGGCGGCAAGGAACGGCTGGATGCGGGCATTAAATACGTCGCGCTCAACCTGGTCTCTACCTTGGTGTTCCTGTCCGGGATCGGCATGTTGTATGGTGTCACCGGCACGCTGAACATGGCCGACCTGCGCGGCGCTGTTGCCGCCGCCGAAGACCAAGGTTTGATTACCGTAATCGCGATGATGTTCATGGTGGGTTTTGGTGTAAAGGCTGCGGTCTTTCCGTTGTTCTTCTGGTTGCCCGCCAGCTACCACACGCCTTATTTCGCGGTTTCTGCGGTATTCGCCGGGTTGCTGACCAAAGTGGGCGTCTACGCATTGATGCGAATGTTCAGCCTCGTCTTTGTAGGGGATATCGGCTTTACCCATGAAATTTTGCTCTGGGTGTCCTTGCTGACCATGTTCACCGGCGTGATCGGTGCCGCCGCACAAACCGATTTCCGCAAAATCCTGTCCTTCCACATCATCAGCCAGATCGGTTACATGACCTTAGGCTTGGCCCTGTTCACACCCTTGGCCCTTGTGGGCGGCGTGTTCTATCTGGTGCACCACATCATCGTGAAGGCAAACCTGTTCTTTGTCGCGGGTCTTGCGCGCCAATATGCAGGCAGCACAGATCTGAACCGGATTGGCGGGCTCTATAAATCTGCACCATTATTGGCGGCTCTGTTCATCATTCCCGCCTTTTCACTGGCTGGCTTCCCGCCCCTTTCGGGTTTCTGGGCGAAATACCTGATCGTGAAGGCGGCCTTGGAACTGAATTTCTGGTTCGTGACCTTCGTGTCTTTGTTCGTCGGCTTGCTGACCATCTATTCCATGACCAAGATCTGGGGCATGGCATTCTGGAAACCGCACCCCGACGGCATAGACCCTACTCCTGATCGCGCGCCGCCGCAGGTAACACGGGCGATGATCCTGCCGATTGCCGGACTAGCCGCGATGACCATCGTGATCGGGTTCTACCCGGAACCCTTCGTGCAATTTGCTGAAACCGCTGCAAACCAGCTTCTGGACCCAACCGACTACGTTACGACTGTTCTGGGGGTGCAACCATGAACGGCTTCTTGTTCAATCTTCTGCTGGCCTTTGCTTGGGCCGCAATGACAGGGGATTACAGCCTCGGCTCTATTGCAACTGGCGCTGTCCTTGGGTTTGTCGCGCTTTGGTTGTCACAACCGCTGACGGGCATTGACCGGCTGTATTTCAAACGGCTGTATCGCATCACCTATCTGGCGCTGTTTTTCCTGTGGGAACTGATCTTGTCGTCGATCAAAGTGGCGTGGGATGTCATTCGTCCGGTTCCGCGCAACAATCCCGCGCTGATCGACATTCCGCTCACAGTCAAGAACGACTTCGAGATCTTGCTGCTGACCAATCTCATCTCGCTCACACCAGGAACGCTCAGCGTTGATGTGTCCGAAGACCGTGAGACACTGATCGTTCACGCCATGTTCGCGGATGACCCGGACGCGCTGCGCAAGGATATCAAGGACGGGTTCGAGCGCCTGATCATGGGAGTGTTTGAGACATGACATCTGCCGTATTTCTGTCGGTGGCAATTCAGGCCTCTTTGTTGCTGATCCTGCTGGGGTTGGCCGTCGCACTGATCCGTCTGGTCAAGGGACCATCCTTGGCGGACCGCGTGGTTGCCCTCGATATGATGACCGTAACGATCATCTCGTTCTGCGGGGTCTATGCCGTGTTCATGGATGAACCCTCATTCCTTGACGTGGCCATCGTGCTGGCATTGGTCGGCTTTCTGGCCACTGTCGCACTGGCGCGCTACGCCGAAAAGCGCCTGCAAGACGAAGACGCGGACCGCGCCGCCCTTGAAAAGGAGCAATCAGATGGCTGATATCGTGATCGGTGTATTGCTTTTGGCTGGCTCTGCTTTCGTGCTGATTGCCGCTATCGGCATTGTGCGTCTGCCCGATTTGCTGACACGGATGCATGCCTCAACCAAAGCCGGGACATTGGGGGCGTTGCTTGTGCTGGCGGGTCTAGCCCTGCATCAGGCAAACGGCGATGTGATCAGCAAGGTTGTCGCGGCAACGCTGTTCCTGCTGCTGACCGCCCCGATTTCGGCGCATATGATCGGACGCGCCCATGCGAAGCGCACGAAATCGCTTCAGGGTAACCCGGACAGTTCCGACTGAATGACGGCGTCAGGCGGCGGGGGCCACCTGCGCCCCTGCCCCATGGCGCTCGCGTTGCAGCGTGCGGAAATGCGCCATTTCGGAATGGGTCCACGCCGCGATGTCCCATGTGCGGGCCGACCGGCGCAGGGCCGCCATGCGCGCGCTGGCTTCTTCCATGCCCATGGACAATGCCTGTTCCAGACCCGAATCCATCGACGAATGCGAGAACGGGTTGACCGGGATCGCCCCGTCCAGCAGCACCGCGCAGCCCGCGAATTCTGACAGGATCAGCGCACCCGGTTGGGTCAGATCGCGCGCGGCGCAAAATTCGGACGCCACAAGATTCAACCCATCTGCCAAGGGTGTGATCGACGCCAGATCCGCCGCGCGGTAATAGGCCACCAGTTGCGCCAGCGGAATCGCCGTGCTGACCAGCGTGACAGGTTGCCAGTCGAAACTACCGAAACTGCCGTTTATCCGCCCGGCCAGCCCTTCGATCGCGTACTGCACTTCGGCATAGGCGGTCATATTGCGGTTGGCGCCGACAGAGACCAGCATCAACCGCACCTTGCCGCGCAGATCATCGCGGCGCAGCAACAGCCGTTCAAAGGCTTCCAACTGCTCGATATTGCCTTTGGTGTAATCTGTGCGCGACACCGACAGGATCAGCTTCGTGTCGCCCAGTTCCGCACGAATCTGTGCGACGCGTTCGGCAACCTCTGGTTTTTGCGCCAGTTCCTCGATGTAATCGAAATTCACCCCAACAGGATTGGTATGCACACAGGTCGTGGACCCCATATGCTCTAGCAGCAGCGGCATACGGCGGTCATTCAGGGCGACCCCGGTGGCCGACAGGGTGCTGGGTGTCTCAGCCTCGGCCACCAGTTTTGCACCTTTCACCGACCGCACAACGGCCGCGAAATTCTGCGCGTAACGCGGAATGTGAAAGCCCACACTGTCGCAGGTCATCAGGCTGTTGATGATTTCTTCGCGCCACGGCAGCACGTTAAACATATCCGGCCCCGGAAACGGCGTGTGATGGAAGAAACAGATCGTGGCATCGGGTTTCAATTGCCGCAGATAGCCCGGCACCAGCCAAAGGTTGTAATCATGCACCCAGATCACGGCACCATCCGTGGCCTGTTCGGCGGCCGCTTCGGCAAAGGCCCAGTTCACGGCGCGGAAGGTCGGCCAATCAACCGGGTCGTAATTGTAACGTTCCTTGAAGCCGTGCAGGATAGGCCAGAAGGCTTCTTTGCTGGTGACATGATAAAAGCTCTTGACCTGTTCCTTGGTCAAGGGCAGGCGGCTGACGGTGTAGGTGCCAAAACTGTCAGAAATCTCTATCACCGGGTCGAAACCGGGATTGGCGGTATCCTCAGCCTCTTTCCAAGCCACCCATGCGCCGCGATTGGCCTGCCCCAGAAAGCCCTTCATCGTGGGCGCAATGCCGTTCGGGCTGGAATTTTCGCGGTATTGGACCTGCCCGTCCTCGATCACCTCCTCATAGGGCTGACGGTGGTAAACAATCACAAGGTCCGATTTCATAGCGGCAACTCCGGTGGGGTTGGGTGCAGGGCATGGGCGTGAATGGCTTCGATAATCCCGCCCGCGCCGGTCTGGCGGCAACGATGGGCGCGCGGCAGATGCGCGGTGGCGGCCAACAATTCGGCCTCTGATCCGCCGACAAGCGCGCCGTGCAGCCCGGTTTCGAACATGGACAGATCGTTCAGCGTGTCGCCTGCCACTAGCACGCGCTCTGCCTCTAGCCCCAGATGCGCGATCAGGCGCAGCAGCGACGGGCCTTTGCTGACACCGCGCGGCAGCACATCGACAAAGCAGCCATGCGAGACGATGATATCAACCGCCAACCCGTCCAGAACCGACAGGGCCGCACGGTTGAAACGGCTGTCATAGTCGTAGGAAAGACGGTGGCGAAACGGCGTGTCTTGCAGCCGCAGGCCCGCGACGGGGGCAAGACGCGCCTGCACCTCAAAGGCCAGCCCGTGCCATGCCTGCACAATGGGCGCTTCCAGATCAGCCAACGGATGCACGCGGCCAGCATCGAACCGCGCAATGGTCGTGCCGACATCGCCGATCACGAAATCTGGGGCAGGAACTGCTTGGTCCCGACACAGATCGGCAATGAAAGCCGGGTCACGACCCGTTACAAAGATCAGTTGAACATCGCTTTGCCTGCGCAACCACTCATACAGCGAGCGGCGATGTTGCAACGAACCGCCCAGAAAGGTTCCGTCCAGATCGGTGGCCAGCACCATTCGGGTGCCCTGCCCAGCCACCGGGCGTTTTGAAAGGCTATCCATACCCTAAGGATGGGACGCGCGCCCGCTGGGTCCAAGCCGCACAGGGGGCAGGATGGCTGAAACCACCCCAAAAACAAAAGCCGCCCAAAATTTGGGCGGCTTTCAGAAGGATTGCCCTAAAAGCGGGCCGTCGAATTAGGCCAGAGCCAGGTTCGACGCGGATTCGCGGCCATCACGACCTTTTTCCAGATCGAAGGTCACTTTCTGACCATCGTCCAGACCGCGCAGACCAGCGCGCTCAACAGCGGAGATGTGCACGAACACATCCTTGGAACCGCCATCGGGTTGAATGAAGCCAAAACCTTTGGTTGCGTTGAACCATTTCACTGTGCCAGTGGCCATGTGAAGTCTCCTAATTGTGTCACTGCCCACGACATTGCGGCAGTTCGGCTCAGTCAGTGCAAGATCGAAATCACTGTGGCCGGTAAAGGAGAACAGTCGTCGATAGAGGTAACGTCGCACCACTTGAATACAGATTCGCGGCCCAACTCGCAAGGAAATTCGCTTAGTCGAACGTGGCAAGCCGCGCGGCCATGTCTAGCATCCGGCAGGAAAAGCCCCATTCATTGTCATACCAGCCAAAGACCCGCAGCATTCCGCCATCGGTTTGTTGTGTCTCTGGCAAGGCCATGACCACGCTTTCAGGGCGCGCGCGCAGGTCGGTCGAGACCAGCGGCCGGTCGGTCCAGCCAATCACGCCGCCAGCCGTTTGCAAAGCGGTGTTGACCTCGGCCACGGTGGCGCGGCGGTTCAGCATAACGCACAGGTCCACCGCCGATACGGACGCGGTGGGCACCCGCACCGCGGCGCCCAGCAGGCGGCCTTCCATTTCCGGCAGCACCCTTTCTACCAGCTTTTGCGCGCTGGTGGTGGTCGGCACCATAGACAGTGCCGCCGCCCGCGAACGGGCCAGATCGCCGCGCGGGGCGTCGACCGTGGGCTGGCTGCCGGTATAGCAATGCACGGTGGTCATGAAACCGGTCGCGATGCCCCAGCGGTCATGCAAAAACTTCGCCAAAGGGGCCAGCGCATTCGTGGTGCAAGACGCGTTCGAGATCAGCGCGTGCTCTGGCGTTAGAACAACGTCATTCGCCCCAAGCACCACTGTCACCTCGGCGGCATCGGACGGGCCAGAAATCAGCACCCGCCGCGCACCGGCGCGAATGCCGCGCCGCGCAACCTCTGTGCGGTCGGCGCGGCCGGTGCATTCCATGACCAAATCTACGCCTGACAAGTCCAATTCCGACAGGTCGGCCTTGTGGGTCAGCCGCAAACAGGTATCGCCTACGCGCAACTGGCCATCCGCGACGGAAACAGGCTGTGCCATGCGTCCGAACACGCTGTCATATTCGAACAGGTAGGCGCAGGTTTCAGCATCTGCGATATCGTTGATCGCAACGATCTGCACCCCCGGCCAACCGCCTTGCAACCACGCGCGCAGAACCGTTCGGCCAATGCGCCCAAAGCCGTTGATGACCACTTTCATCGGATCGCCCCTTCATGCCTTGCGCGCAGTTAGACCCGCGCGCAAGCCGGTTGCAAGGCTAGAGCGCGACCTCGATCGCACTGCCATTGGCGCGGGCAAGATCCACCGCCTTGGACGCCACCGCGATATCCTGCAAGCCAACGCCCGTGCCGTCGAACAGCGTAATTTCCTCAGCGCTGGTGCGGCCCTTGTGGGCGCCGTTGATGACCGCACCGATGGGGGTAATGTCCTCGGGCTTTATCAGCCCTTGGGCAATGGCGTGCTGCGCTTCGCCAATGGTAACGGATTGCGCCACTTCGTCGGTAAAGACCGCGGCTCGGGCCAGGAGCGCCGGGTCCACTTCTTGCTTGCCGATCGTGTCGGTGCCCATGCAGGCAATATGTGTGCCGGGGCGCACATGGGCGTCCATCAGGCTCGCGGCGGGGCTGGAGGTGATGGTGATAATCACATCCGCCTGCGCGCCCAATTCCTCAAGGCTGACCTCTTCAAACGGTAAGCCTTCCTCGGCCACGGCGCTTGCCAGACGGTCCATCATGTCTGGGTGGTAGTTCCACGCCACGACCCGCTCGAACTTGCGCTGGCGCAGGGCTGCGCGCATCTGGAACACCGACTGGTGGCCCGCGCCGACCATGCCCAGCACGGTCGAATCCGCCCGCGACAGATGCGCGATGGAAATGGCCGAAGCCGCCGCCGTGCGCAACGCGGTCAGAAGGTTGCCCCCCACGGCGGCTTGCAGAATGCCTGTGTCGGGGTCGAACAGGAAAACGGTCGATTGATGGTTGATGATGCCCTTGGCGGCATTGCCGGGGAAATAGCCGCCCGCTTTCACCCCCAGTTGCGCGCCCGCGCGGTCAAGGCCGGATTTAAACCCGTATTGCCGCCCCTCGCCCAGCGCCTCGCGCACCACGGGGAAGTTATAGGCATCGTCGCGCGCCATCGCGGCGAAGGTGGCTTCGACGGCGTCGAATGCGCTTTGGTCATCGACAAGCCCGCCAATGGCGGATTCGGGCACGATCCACATGAGAGTGGTCCTTTCAATATTCCGGGAAAGTCAGGCCCCGAACCTCAGCTCGGGGCCATAAGACATGCATGCTGTGTTGCGGCGCTTAATAAGCCTTGCCGCGCGCGCTGACGGGCCAGACGGTTTCGACCTTGCCCTCCCGCACGCCGACATACCAGTCGTGGACGTTGCAGGTCGGGTCGCAATGGCCCGGCACCAGTTTCAGCTTGTCGCCCACTTTCAACACGCCTTCGGGGTCGGCCACCACGCCGTGTTCATCCGAGCATTTGACGTATTTCACATCGTCGCGCCCGTAGATGAAGGGCAACCCACTATCGACCGACTGCGCTTTCAGGCCGGCATCCACGATAGCCTTGTCGGCCTTGGCGTGGCTCATCACGCTGGTCAGCAGGAACAACGCGTTTTCCCATTCGCCTTGGTCAATGCGCTTGCCGTCCTTGTCCAGAATGCGGCCATAATCGGCATCCATGAAAGCATAGCTGCCGCATTGCAGTTCATTGTACACGCCCGAGTTCGATTCGAAGTAATACGACCCTGTGCCGCCGCCGCCGACGATGTCGCAGTCCAGACCTTCGGCCTTCAGCCCTTCGACCGCGTCGCGCACCATGGCAATGGCAATATCGACCTTGGCCTTGCGCTCTTCATAGCTGTCCATGTGCTGCATGGCACCTTGATACGCTTGGATACCGGCGAATTTCAGCCCCTCGGCGGCGTCGATGGCCTTGGCAATCTCGACCACGGCTTCGGTGGTGGTCACGCCGCAGCGGCCTGCGCCGCAGTCGATTTCGACCAAACATTCGATCTGCGTGCCATGCTTGACCGCCGCAGCCGACAGGTCGGCCACATTCGCCACGTCATCGACACAGCAGATGGCGCGCGCGCCCAGCTTCGGGATGCGCGCCAAGCGGTCGATCTTGGCCGGATCGCGCACTTGGTTGCTGACCAGCACGTCCTTGATGCCGCCACGGGCAAAGACCTCTGCCTCGCTTACCTTCTGGCAGCAGACGCCGCAGGCGCCGCCAAGGCTTTCTTGCAGCTTGGCCACATCGACCGATTTGTGCATTTTGCCATGCACACGGTGGCGCATGCCATGTTCGCGGGCATAATCGCCCATTTTCTTGATGTTGCGCTCCAGCGCGTCCAGATCCAGCACAAGGCAGGGCGTCTGAATATCGGCCTCGTCCATGCCCGGCAGGGCCGGCACGTCAAAACCCACTTCAAGGCCGTCAAATTTCGTCGGTGCGTTCATAAGATTAACCCCTTGTTGTATTGGTCAGCTTGCCATCCATGGCAGCTTGTCCAGATCCACGTTGCCCCCGGTGATAATCACGCCAACGCGCTTTCCACGAAACACCTCGGGGTTTTTCAGGATGGTGGCCAGCGGCACGGCGCAGCTTGGCTCCATCACGATCTTCATGCGCGCCCATGTCAGACGCATCGCATCGATGATTTCCTGTTCCGACGCGGTCAGAATATCGGTCACATGATGCGACACGAAATGCCATGTGTTTTCTTTCAGCGGCACTTTCAAACCATCTGCGATGGTGTTGGGCGCGTCATCGGCAATGATATGGCCCGCCTTGAAGCTGCGATAGGCATCATCGGCCTGTTCGGGTTCGGCGGCATAAATCTCAACATGCGGAGCGATATTCGACAGCGTCAGGCAGCAACCCGAAATCATGCCGCCGCCGCCAATGGGCGCGATTACGGCATCCAGCCCTTCGACCTGCTCCATCATCTCGCGCGAGCAAGTGGCCTGCCCTGCGATCACGCGCGGGTCGTTATAGGGGTGGACAAAATCGGCCCCGGTGCGGGCCTGAACTTCGGCAAAAACCGCTTCACGGCTGGTCGTCGATGGCTCACATTCGGTGATCGTGCCGCCATAGCCAATCACGGCGTCTTTCTTGGCCTGCGGCGCGGTGCGCGGCATGACCACATGACACGGAATGCCCCGGCGGCCCGCCGCGTAGCTGAGCGACAAGGCATGGTTGCCGCTGGAATGCGTGGCGACGCCTTTGGCCGCATCTGCGTCCGACAGGCCGAACACGGCATTCGACGCGCCGCGCACCTTGAACGCACCAGCTTTCTGGAAGTTCTCGCATTTAAAGAACAGCTCTGCCCCGGTCAGTTTGTTCATGAATTCCGAGGTCAGGATCGGCGTGCGATGGATATACGGTTTAATCCGCTCATGGGCCGCGATCACATCGTCATATGTCGGCAATGGTGCGTCTGTGTGGTCTTTCATATCACCCCCAGATGTCAGATGGCCAAGGCATGCGGGGTTCCACGCCCCGCCTGCCCCGCCGGTTGCAGCTTATGCGGCCTTGGCGATCGATTCCGCCGTCGTGCCGCGCAGATACTCTTGAGCCGCCGCCACGCCACTGCCCAGTTTGACCGGCCAGCCCAGATCGGCCATGCACATCTCTGCCGTGGCCAGCCCCGATAGCAGCATCACATCGGTCAAGCTGCCCAGATGGCCGATGCGGAACAACTTGCCCGCGACTTCGCCCAGCCCAACACCAAAAGCGACACCGTATTTGCTGGCGGCCAATGTCACCACATCGGTGCCGTTGAACCCTTCGGGCGCCATGACGCCGGTTACAGTGTCGGAATAGAGGTCGGGCCGCGCCGCGCAGACCTTCAGGCCCCAGCCCCCCACGGCGCGGCGCGTGGCCTCTGCCAAGCGGTGGTGCCGCGCATAGACATTGTCCAGCCCCTCTGCCTGAAGCATGGCAATGCTGGCGGCCAACCCGTTTATCAGCCCCACCGGCGGGGTGAACGGGTAGCCGCCTGCGGCATAGCCCTTCAGCATATCGCCAAAGTCGAAATAGGTGCGCGGCAATGTGGCGCTGTCCCGCGCGGCCAGCGCCTTGGACGACACGCCCAGAATGGCCAGACCAGCGGGCAGCATGAAGCCTTTTTGCGAGCCGGCAACGGCAATATCCACGCCCCACGCATCCATCTCGAACGGCATAGAGGCGATGGAGCTGACACCATCGACCAGCAGAAGCGCCGGGTGGCCAGCTTTGTCCATCGCAGCGCGCAGGCCGGCAATGTCAGAGCGCACACCAGTTGCGGTTTCATTATGCGTGGCCAACACGGCCTTGATGCTATGGTCGGTATCCGCAGCCAAGGCTTCGCCCATTGCGTCGGTCGGGCAACCTTCGCCCCATGGCGCTTCGATGATCTGCACATCCAGCCCATGACGCTGGCACAGGTCAATCCAGCGATGGCTGAACATGCCGTGGCGCGCGGCCAGAACCTTGTCACCGGGCGAGAGCGCGTTGCTGATCGCGGCTTCCCAGCCGCCAGTGCCGGTGGCGGGCAGCAGCAGCACTTCGCCCGCTTCCATGCCCAGCACCTCTTTCACGCCGGCCACAGCAGGCTGGAACACCGCGGCAAAGGCGGGTGATCGGTGGTCGATGGTCGGCATGTCACACGCCTTGCGCAGGCTTTCGGGCATATTGGTCGGGCCGGGAATGAAAACCGGGTTCTGCAAAGACATCTTGTCCCCCTTTTTGGTATTGGGGGCGTTGTCACAGCTTTGGCGGTATTTTTCAATTTTTTTGAAAAATCATTGCCCAATGTGAAAAACACAGATTTCATGTTATATTACAGATGCTAAGCGTTTTTCACTCTGCTTTCTGCACTGCGGCGCTTGGCGAAAAGGTAGCCGATGACACAACTTTCACGGCGCGGTCGCCCGCGCGCATTCCATGACAAAACGGCGCAGAACACGATTCAGTCCCTGGACCGGGCCATGGCAATTCTAGAAACCTTGGCGCAATCCGAAGGGATGACGCTGTCGACCCTTGCCAGTGCTTGCGGGCAATCCACCGCAACCGTTTACCGTGTGCTGATCACCCTGCAACAGCGCGAGATGGTGGACCTAGACCCAGCCGGGCAAGTCTGGCACGTCGGCGTCGGCACGTTCCGCGCGGGCACGTCGTTTCTGCGCCGCACCTCGCTGGTGGAACGCGCCCGCGCGCCAATGCAAGCCCTGATGCGCGACAGCGGCGAGACGGCCAATCTGGGCGTGGAACAACAGGACGAGGTATTGTTCCTAACGCAGGTCGAAACGCATCAGGCGATTCGCGCCTTCTTTCCCCCCGGCACGATTGGGCCAATGCATGTGTCGGGCATCGGCAAAGCCCTGCTGGCATGGTTTGACGACGCGCGGGTCGCGCAAGTGGTGGCGCGCAGAGGGTTGCAGGCTTTCACACCCGCATCCCTGACATCGCTGGACGCGCTGCAAGCCGATTGCGCCCGCACCCGCGCGCGCGGCTTTGCCTTTGACGATGAAGAGCGCGCGCCGGGGATGCGCTGCATTGCCGCCCCCATCTTCAACCCGCATGGCGAACCGGTGGCGGGTGTGTCGGTCTCTGGCCCGGCCTTTCGGCTAGAGGCCGGCAATCTGGACCGGATCGGGGCGCTTGTCGTCGAAACAGCGGCGCGGATCACGGCGGCGACCGGGGGCGTGGCCCCTGCCGCAAAAGCGGTTTGACAAATCCGATTTATTTTGTCAGGTTTATGTCAGAGCCAACCGACAGGTCAGCCAACCCACATCTGACCCAAGAGAGAGCCCATGAACGCCATTACCCGTTTCATCCCCGAGACCGCCCCCACCGCCCCGGTGCATGACGTCTACAACCTGACGCGCGGTGGCAATCTGGCACAGATCGTACTGGACGGCAAAACCTACCAGCTTCGCATTACCCGCGCGGGCAAGCTGATCCTGACGAAATGAAAACGGGGGCCGCGCGGCCCCCGTTTCGGTTTTCGAGGCGCCTGCAGGTCAGTGCCCCAGAATCTGGCTCAGGAACAGCTTCGTGCGATCCGATTGCGGATTGCTGAAAAACTCTTTCGGTTCGTTCTGTTCCACAATCTGGCCTTGGTCCATGAAGATTACCCGGTTCGCAACAGCCTGCGCAAAGCCCATTTCATGGGTCACGCAGATCATGGTCATGCCTTCTTCGGCCAGCGCGATCATGGTGTCCAACACTTCTTTAATCATTTCCGGGTCAAGCGCCGAGGTCGGTTCGTCGAACAGCATGATACGCGGTTTCATGCACAGTGACCGCGCAATGGCCACGCGCTGCTGCTGACCGCCCGACAACTGGCCGGGATATTTGTTGGCCTGTTCCGGGATTTTCACTTTTTCCAGAAAATGCATGGCCGTTTCCTCGGCCTGACGTTTTGGCACCTTGCGCACCCAGATGGGCGCGAGGGTGCAGTTTTCCAGAATGGTCAGATGCGGGAACAGGTTGAAATGCTGGAACACCATCCCGACCTCTGAGCGCACCTTGTCGATGTTCTTCAGATCGCCCGTCAGTTCAGTGCCATCGACAATGATCTGCCCTGCCTGATGTTCTTCCAAACGGTTGATGCAGCGGATGAGCGTGGATTTCCCCGACCCTGACGGGCCACAGACCACAATCCGCTCGCCGCGATAGACCGACATGTTGATGTCACGAAGCACATGAAATGACCCATACCACTTGTTCATACCGGTGATCTGGATCGCCAGCTCGTCGCTGACCTGCATTTTGCTGATGTCGATATCGCGATCAACGGGGATTTCGGGGGCAGCTAGGTCTGACATATGTCACACTCCTTATCGATGATCGGTTTTCAGCTTGCGCTCCAGATACATGGAGTAACGCGACATGCTGAAACAGAAAATGAAAAACAAAGCCCCGATAAAGATGAACAGTTCCCAGTAGATCCCGTTCCAGTCGGTATCGGCGCGGATGGCGTTGGACAGCCCGATCGGGTCCAAAAGCCCGATGAACACAACCAGAGTGGTATCCTTGAACAGCCCGATAAAAGTGTTCACGATACCGGGAATCGAGATTTTCAAAGCCTGCGGCATGATGATGAGCCGCTGCGCCTTCCAGTAATCCAGACCCAGCGCATCGGCCGCCTCATACTGGCCCTTGGGCAAGGCGGCCAGACCACCGCGGATCACCTCTGCCATATAGGCGGCGGCAAACAGCGTCACCATGATGACCACGCGCAGGATAAGGTCAAAGCTGGTGCCCGGCGGCAGGAAATAGTTCAGCAGCAGCGATGCGGTGAACAACAGCGTGATGAGCGGCACGCCGCGGATGAATTCGATGAACACCACGCAGACGGATTTCACGAAGATCATATCGGACTGCCGCCCCAAAGCCAGCAAGATGCCAAGCGGCAAGGACAGCGAAATCCCCGACACCCCGATCACGATGGAAATCAGGAACCCCCCGAAACTGTCGGAGCGGACGAATTCCAGCCCAATCGGGGCCACTGAATAAAGCGCTGCGTCAAATGGCCCGGCAAGAAACACCCACCACAGCAAGGTTCCCGCGACCGCCGCGATCACGCCGACCAAAGACGAAACCTTCACCACCAATCGGAATGCAACATACCCGGCCACGAACCCCAGCAAAATCGAAATGGGGAACCAGATGGATCCGCCCCACAGCAGGTGATAGCCGATGAACGGGAACAGGGCCGAGAAGAACAGCATCTTACGCGGCAATTCTGCGAACAGGATCGGGGCAAGGGCCACAAGCATCAACACCAGTGCCAAGACCGGGCGCCAATAGTGTTCTCTCGGGTAGAAGCCAAACAGCAATTGGTGCCACCGGTCCTTGATGACCGCGAAACAGGCGCCAGAGCTACCGTCAAGCACTTCCCGACATTGGCGCAACGATTCCGCGTTCCAGACCGTGTTCATCAGCCATGGACCGATTTCGATGATTAGGAACCAGATCACCCCAAGGGATGCAACCGTCAGCAGCGAATTCAACCAGCCCGAAAACAGGTTCTCTCGCAGCCACTTGATGGCGCCGCGTTCGGTGACGGGCGGCTCTTGCTGGTCCAGCATTGTTTCGCGGACATAGCTGATAGGGTTGGTATCACTCATATTACCGCTCCTTCAGCTTGACGCGATTGTTGTAGACATTCATCGCACCAGAGATCCCAAGACTGACGGCCAGGTAGATCAGCATCATCAGCAGCATCCCCTCCAACTCGCGCCCGGTCTGGTTGATGGTGATGCCCCCAAGGGTCGATCGCAGGTCCATATAGCCCACGGCCAGACCCAGCGACGTGTTCTTGGTGATGTTCAGATATTGCGAGATCAAGGGCGGGATAATCACCCGCAACGCTTGCGGCAGGATCACCAGCCGCATCGTCTTGCCCGGTTGCAAGCCCAGCGCAAAGGCCGCTTCGGTCTGCCCCCGCGAGATTGCCAGAATCCCAGAGCGCACATTCTCCGCCACGAAGGCACCGGTATAGATGCCAAGCCCCAACCACATTGCGATCAGCGAATTGCGCAAATGCACGCCGTCCGCAAAGTTGAAGCCGCGCAATTCCGGATACTCCAGATGTGCGCCGAACAGCACGAACAGAACCACCAAGGGGCCGAACAACACAGCAAGGCTTTTCCACCATGTCTTGGGGCGCAGCCCGGTCGCGTTCTGAACCGCCGTGGCATGTTTGAGGATTGCCTTGTTGGCATAGATGCCCCCGATGATGGCAACCAGAACCAACAGCCAATTGATGGATGGCGCCACTACGCCCAGCGGCAAAGTGCCCAAGTCAGTGGCAAACTGAATGGCCGGAATGTAGACGCCCCGGTTGGTGATCGCGACCGAGTCGTTCAAGAACATGCTGGCACTTGGGGTATCGCCACGGAAGGCGGATGGCGCGGGCATCGATTCGGTCATGATGGCACCGAAGATGATGATCCAGACCAAGGTCGGAATGTTGCGGAACAATTCGACATAGATCGTCATCAGCCGCGCCACGATCCAATTGTTGGACAGGCGCAAGACACCGGCAATCACGCCCAGAACGGTCGCCAGCGCACAGGCCATCACCGCCAGAATTGCCGTGTTCAGCAGGCCGACCAAGGCTGCGCGGCCATGGGTCATCTGGCTATTATATTCGATGGGACGCTGGTTGATGTCATACCCGGCAGGGGCAGACAGGAATGCAAAGCTGAAATCCTTGCCCAGCGCACGCAAGTTGCTGATCGTGTTATCGACCAACCACGCGATCCCCAACATCAGGACAAACAGGAACACGATCTGAATTGTAACCGACCGGTAGCGCTGGTCGTACAGCAGCATGCTAAACCGGAAGGCCGTTTTCGGCGGCGCTGTCTGCGTGCGAAGATCGCTGGTGCTCGACATAAAACTCTCCTGTCGCTGCTCGGCGGCAACGTCTGGCCAAAGGCGCTCAGGGGTAAAACAGAAACGAAAAAACCGCGCCCCGACCGGGGGGCGCGGTTCCGGTGCCAGAACTTAGCGGAAGGGCGGTGCGTAAAGCAGGCCACCTTGGGTCCATTGAGCGTTCAGACCGCGTGCCAGACCGATCGGAGTTTGCTCGCCAATGGTCGAGGCGAAGATTTCGCCATAGTTGCCGCCAGCCGCAATTGCGCGCACAGCCCATTCGGCATCAAGCCCCAGCATCGCGCCCAACTCACCTTCCGAGCCCAGCATACGGTTGATCTCGGGGTTGTCGGTGCCCGCCTTCAGCTCTTCGATATTGGCAGAGGTCACGCCCAGTTCTTCGGCTGCGATCAGCGCGTTCAAGACCCAGCGCACGATATCAGCCCACTGCTCGTCGCCTTGGCGCACAGCCGGCCCAAGCGGTTCCTTCGAGATGATCTCGGGCAGGATTGCGTGGTTGCCCGGCTCTGGGAAGGACGCACGCGTTGCCGCCAGACCCGACGCGTCGGTGGTGTAAACGTCACAAGCGCCAGCCAGATACTGCTGCTGTGCTTCGGCATTGGTTTCAATCGGAACCGGCTCATAGCTCATGCCGTTGACACGGAAGAAATCGGCCAAGTTCAGTTCTGTGGTGGTTCCGGTCTGGATACAGACCGTCGCGCCGTCCAGTTCCATTGCAGAGCTGACGCCCAACTCGCGGTTCACCATGAAGCCCTGACCGTCATAGTAGTTCACACCGGCGAAGGTGTTGCCCAAGTCAACATCACGCGAGAAGGTCCAAGTGGTGTTGCGCGCCAGCATGTCGACCTCGCCCGAAGCGAGCGCAGAGAAGCGGGTCTGCCCGGTGGTCGACACGAAGTTTACGGCCATCGGGTCGTTCAGAACCGCCGCCGCAACAGCGCGGCAGACCGCCACGTCGAAACCCTGCCAGACACCATTCGCATCAGGCGCCGAGAAGCCGGCAAGCCCGGTGGACACGCCGCAAGCAAGCTCTCCTCTATCCTGAATGGTTTCCAGCATAGACTGGGCGCTGGCGCCACCGGCCAGCAATGCCGATGCGGCAATGGTGCCGTAGAATACGGATTTTTTCATGTTATCCTCTCTGTTGACGCCGCCTTGGCGGCGGTCTGCCCTTTTGGGCGTTGAGCAATGGCGCATTTGCGTCATCTGCATGGATAACTTGCGACAAGCTTGGCCAAACGGTCAAGCGGTTAAACAAGTGATCTGCTGCATTTCGCAACATTCGCCTGTGAAAGTGACAGATCACAGGCAAAGTGCAGTGTCCGGTTGGAAAGAAACCGAAAAGAACCGAAGGACCGACTCATGCGGGTCTGTCGGTTGTAGCGGGTCGCATCCTTTGACCAATGCAGCCAAAACCGACCAGAAATGGCGGGAACCGATTGGCACGCGCCCTGTGCCAATACCCATTCCAACGCGCCCTGACTGCGATCAGCGCGACGAAAGACTGGGTTGCGAAAAGTGGTGAATAGCTGGAGGCGAGTACCGGAATCGAACCGGTGTACACGGATTTGCAATCCGCTGCGTAACCACTCCGCCAACTCGCCTCTGACTGCGGGATTAGGGGCTTGTCAGGCGAAGGTCAAGTGCGCTTCACGGTCAATGGCCCGATTCTAGTTCCCGCCAGAATATGGACATGCAGATGCGGCACTTCCTGCATCCCATCTGGCCCGGCATTCGAAATCAGCCGATATCCAGCCGCGCCCTCTGATGGGCAGACACCAAGCTGCGCACAGACCGAAGCCACCGCGCGCGTGAAATCCACGATCTCTGCATCCGACGCCGTGCTGGCGAAATGGTCGTAATTTACATAAGCGCCCTTGGGGATGACCAGCACATGCTGCGGGGCCTGCGGGGCAATGTCGTGAAAGGCCAGGCAGTGCTCTGTTTCTGCCAGCTTGTTGCAGGGAATCTCGCCTCGCAATATCTTGGCGAAAATGTTCTGGTCGTCGTAGGTATAGGGCATGGAACCGTCCGGCTTGTGTGACCTGAACATATTACGCGCTTCACGGCCCAAGGGAAAGGGACAGCCATGCACAGACCTGCCAGCGGCATGAGTCTGCACCCGGGTCGGCTGTCGGGGGGGCGCGCCTGCGGTTCGGTCCCGCTGGTCTACCGCGAGGTGCCGAAAGCGGCCTGCTCGACCTTGGGTCAGTTGTTGTATCACGCCGACCATGGCAGGTTCTTCGCAGGCGATATTCACGATGCCGAAGCGGGCACGGTGCAATGGCCGGACCCAGCCTTTGCCACGGCACTCGGCCAATCTGATCGGTTGGTCTTTTCTGCCCTGCGCAACCCCTATTCCCGGCTGCTGGCCTGTTTTCATGACAAGGTCTGCACGCGACAACGCGACGGTTCATATTACAGGGGAAACCTGCGCGATGTGCTGACACAGCATTACGGTGCCGATCTGGCGGACAGCGCCGACCCGCGCCCGGCGTTTCGACGGTTCGTGCTGTTCCTGCGCGATACGCTGCGCAATCGGGACCGGTTCTGGTATGATCGCCACTGGACCCCACAAGCGCAGCATCTGCGCTCTTTCGCGGTGAACGGGGTTGCCTTCGATCACCTGTTCCCGGTCGAGCGGTTTGCCACCGGCATAGCCCCCGTGATGGCGCGGATTGCACCGGACAGGCGGCCCGCCGTGTTGCCCCGATTCAATGTCACGCGCAAACCCGATCTGCCGGTCGAAAGCTATTTCGACGATCTGACCTTGCATCTAGTGCATGAGATCTACCGTTGGGATTTCGACCTGTTCGGCTACACGGCCTTCGCGCCGCATCAGCAAGCCCCGTCGCGCCCGCTGGATCTGGACGCGATCAACCAACGACTGGCCGACCCGCACCCGCCGCCTTGGGCCTGTTTGGCGGGCTAATCCAGCTTAGCGGCCCCGGATAATCCCTTCTAGATCAATCGGTTGCGGGCTGCCTGCCAGCCGACTGCGATAGATGACCTGCGATTCGGCCACGCGCATAATGTAGTTGCGCGTTTCCGCGAAGGGCACGCGTTCCACCCATGTCACGAAATCAACCTGCGGATCACGCGGATCGCCGATTTCAGACACCCAGCGGCGCGGGCGGCCCGGCCCGGCATTGTAGCCCGCTGCGACCAGCGCCAAGGATGGCCCGAATTCGTCGCGCAATTCTGCCAGATAGGCCGCCCCCAAGCGCATGTTCAGCCCCGGATCAAGCGTCAGGTCCAACGGGTCGAAAGCCACACCCAGACGCTGCGCCATCATCTGCCCGGTCCCCGGCAAAAGCTGCATCAACCCGCGCGCATCGGCGCTGCTGCGCGCACGCGGGTCAAATTCGCTTTCGCGCCGGGTGATCGCAAGGATCAGCTCGGCAGGGGCAGAGGTTGTATCCACCCGGCCTGCTGGAACCGGGAAATAGGCGCGCGGCAGCACGATTCCCTGTTGCACCGCGATCTTGGCCAATTTCAGCGCGAAATTCGGCTCTCCCCAGTCAAGCATCAGGTCGGCAAGCGCGCCCAGTTCGGCCTCTGCCGAAAGTTGCGTGGCAAGATGCATCAAGAAGCGGCGGGCCTCATACCAATCGCCCGCATCATAAAGCAGCTTGGCCGCTGCCAGCAGGTCAGACTCCGCGAGGTCCGTTTCTTGCCAATCCGGGTAGGTCGGGCCATCGATCAACGCGGAATCGAACGGCAGCCCGATCCGGTCGGCGGCAAGCTGGCCGTAATAGGCGGTCTGGTATTCGGCGGCGAATTCGTAAGCCGCCTGCGCCGAAACCGGGTCGCCTGCGGCCTCATGCGCGCGGCCTTCCCAGTAACCCGCGCGCCCCAGCGAGATCGGACTGGACACGCGCACCCGCAAGGCCCGGAAATGCTCCAGCGCCTGTTTTGGGTCGTCAAGATGCTCCAGTGCCAGAAACCCGGCCAGAAAGGCCAGATCGACAAAGGCGATACCATCCTCCAGCCCATGCGGCGTGGCAAGATCGTAGGCCCGTTCGTAATCCTCATCCGACATTGCCGCACGCACCAGCGCGATACGCCGTGCGGCCCAAGCCTGCGGGCGGCCCAAGCCTTCGGGCGCGCGCGATTGCTGCAACATCAGATCGGCGGCGCTTTCGCCGCTGACTTGATCATAGCGAAAATCAAAGCGGTCATGAGCAAGGCCGGGGTCATTGCGCAACCGTTCTGGCACCGCCGCGACCAGCGCATCAACCCCCGATTGCCGCGCCTGAAGCGCGATCCGTGCGCGCGCCAAAGCCTGTCGGTCGGCATCCAGCCGCGGGATGGTGCGCGCGGCGGCCTCTCGCGCGCCGGTCCATAGCAGCGCCTCCACGCGGTCGCCATGCAACGGCTCCAGCAGCGAACCGAATGCCGAAAGCAGACGGGCCTCGTCTTCTGCCGACATGGGGGCATCCGACCACAGCGCGCGGGCCAGTTCCTTGGCGCGGTCCGGGTCGGCCTCGCGCAGCGCGAAGGCCAGGGCCAGCCTGCCCTCTTCGGTCAATGGGCGGCGCGTCTCGAAAAACGCGCGCACCTGCGCGGAATCTACGTCTGCATCGGCCAATTCCGCCTCGGCCAGACGTTGCAGGTGGTCCGCGAGCGGCCAATGCGCATGAGCTTTCAGAAAGCGCGCATAGGCGTCGGGGCTGGCCGTGCCGCCGCGCAGGAATTCCCATGTCACCAAACTGTCTGCGACCGCGCCCAGTGGTGCCACCAACGCGCGGGCGCTGTCCAGATCGCCCCCCTCCGCGGCATCCAGCGCATTGCCCAGCACACCCACGATGCGGGGCGGCGGCGGCGTGTCTTGCGCAACCGCTGGTGCACTGCCCCAGCCCCACAGCGCGAAAAGGCAAGCCGTGGCAAAGCTCTCTGGGCCGCGCAGTTGCATGGGAACTCCTCTTTTGACCTTGAAAAACACGCCACTTCGTTCTAACCGCCACAAATCCTGCGACAACACACAATCGCGCAATCAGGCGCGCAACTTTTGGGGGACAGGCAGATGCAGATCAGGGGTTCGATTCCGGCATTGGTCACGCCCTTGAAGGACGGCGCTCTGGACCTCGACGCTTTGCATGCGCTGATCGACTGGCAGATTGCCGAAGGCTCGCACGGGTTGGTGCCGGTTGGCACGACCGGCGAAAGCCCAACGCTTAGCCATGACGAGCATAAGCGCGTCATTGAAGAAGTGGTGCAAGCAGCGGCGGGCCGCGTGCCGGTGATTGCAGGGGCAGGGTCCAACAATACGACAGAGGCGATCGGCTTTTTACGCCACGCGGAAACTGTCGGGGCCGACGCGGCACTTGTTGTCACGCCCTATTACAACAAGCCCACACAAGAAGGGCTTATCGCGCATTTTACCGCGCTGCATGATGCCTGCGAATTGCCGATCATCATCTACAACATTCCGGGCCGGTCCGTGGTCGACATGATGCCCGACACGATGGCGCGCCTTGCAGAGCTTCCGCGCATTGTCGGGGTGAAAGATGCCACGGGCAAGCTGGAACGTGTCAGCCTACAACGCATGGCCTGCGGCCCCGATTTCATTCAGCTATCGGGCGAGGATGCGACCGCGCCGGGCTTCAACGCTCAGGGCGGGGTGGGCTGTATTTCGGTTACTGCGAATGTAGCACCCCGGCTTTGTGCGGAATTTCAAGAAGCAACGCTGGCGGGCGACTACGTCCGCGCGCTTGAACTTCATGACCGGCTGATGCCGCTGCATGTGGCCATCTTTGCAGAGCCGGGGCTGGTTGCTGCGAAATACGGGCTGTCGCGCCTTGGCAAATGCCGCCCGGATGTGCGCCTGCCGCTTGTTGGCCTGACAGAGGTCGCACAGGCACGCATGGACGCCGCCATGCGCCATGCAGGTCTGCTCAATTAAGCGACAGATCCAGCCAAACGGGTTTATGGGCGCTGCCTGTGGCTGTCAGCAGGTCATCAAGCGGGGTGCCCGGCAGGGGCCATAGCACCCCAGAGCCAAGCACGGTCATATCCGAGGATGGTAGCACATAGCTGACGCGCAGATTGCCCTGTTTTTCGTCCCACGCGGCGGTATCTTGCTCTGCCGGTCCGATATGATCGGCATTTGCAGTCGCCGCCCCGCCCGGGCTGGTGGGGCGCGGGTCTTGCAGTCGCGGATGGGCCAGAAGGCGGCGCATCGCCTCTGACAAACCGTCCCCGTCGAACGGGTCAAGGTTGCTGCCACCTGCCAGCACAAACGGACCAAGGGGCGGTTTATCCGCCAACTCCCCCGACAACCAATGCGACCAGAAGGCGCTTTCGTCGTGGTTGCGGTTGCGGTTGCGGTCGGGGTGGTTGCCGAATAGCGGCGGGCCAGCATGATAGGCCAACAGCCACAGGTCCGCGCCATTGGGCAGCAGGACAGGCAAGGCGACATGCGCAATGCTGGACAAGCGGTGCACCGCAAGCTGCTCTGGGGTTGCGCCGGTAAACAGCATTGCGCCCGGCAAATCGCGCCACAGCATTTGGGTGAAATCGCGCAGCCGGTCGGTCGCCAATGGGTAGCGCGACAGCAAAAGCAACGCGCGCGCGCCTGCATAGGCACCATAGCCATGCGCATCATCGGCGCCATGCGCCATGCCGTCGCCGTTCAAATCAACGCCGCTGGGCATGCCCGCATTCGGGGTGGGCGCAAAGGTGTGGGGCAGATCATAGCCCTGCGCGGCAATCAGTGCGTTCAGGGCCGCTGACGTATGACCCCGTGGGTCATAATCGACACCCGACAGGACCAGAATATCAGGGGCAAGGCCCGCGATAACCTGCGCCATTGCAACTGTATGCGGGCGGCGCGCTAGGATCGCGGCAAGCGCAGCCCCCGGCCCGGCCGCTGCAAAATCGACCCGCCAGAATGCGATGCGCACCGTATCTGCGCCCGGGGCTGGCGGAAAGGCCGCCGCCGGAGCGCACAGAAAGATCAGGTATAGGCAGAGCGCGCGGGCAAGGGCACCGCAGCCTCTTCTTCTGCAATGCGGCGGCGTTGAGCACGGATCAGCTGTGTGACGCGATACATGGCAATGCCCCGCATTATAAGGCTGAACGGAATGAATGCCCAGAACGCCACCCCCCAGACCAATGTCAGACTGTTTTCAAACGTCAGCGGCTGCACCAGCAGGCTGGACAGATGCAGCAACACCGGCAAAGAGAATGGCAGGACGACCCCTAACATAACGTTAATTTGCGCGTCCCGCTCCAGACGCTGGACCACGTCGACACCTTTGGTTGGGTCGAAATTGGGCAGGTTGATCCAGACGTTGAACGAACTGCCCTTCGCAGGCCAATACTTCATCAACATCGTGCCGACGAACAGCAACAGGCCGAAAAAGCACATCACGAAAGCCAGCGCCGCGCTGGCCATGACGTTCAGCAAATGCTCGACCGGCAGGCCCTGCGGCAACGACAGGACCAATAGCCGAATGGGGCTGAAGCTGAAATCAAACGCACCTGCCAGCCACAAGGCCACGGCACCCAAGACGCCCGGATCCCCCGCTGTGACCCCGCGTTGCAACACCGCAAGCACCAGAACGACCGCGACCAACATGCCGAAACGCAGACGATTATAGGGCTTGGCATCGCGAAATTCGATCAGGCCCGGATAGGCTGCGGCGTATTCCGCCATTACGACAGCCCCCGAGATCAGTGCGATCAGGGTCGCGGCCTGCGCTACGTCCTGAGAGATTCCCGGCAGCAACATCGCGGGCAACAGCACGAAGGCCACGACCAACAGGCCGCGCAGAAAACTTTGTGCCACATGCGACATAGACGCTCGATTGCCTCGTTTCGGTGCCTGATGCAGGGTTGGCCCCCGCAGTGTTTTCGCTGCTTTCAACTTATCGGATAGTCCGAACAACCGCAGCTGCCTTATTGTTGACACAATGTTGCCCATTTTTGGTCATCCTAGCAAGAGCCAGAGTTACTATTGGCAAGGGATGGGGCATTTTCGAGGTCGAACTGTCGCGTCTTTGCATCAAATTTGTGGAAAAAAAACGGCACCCGCGCCGGGTGCCGTCAGAAAATGCAGATTTTTCAGAGATTAGACCCAAGGTCGCGCTTGGGCTGCCTGCGCCTCGAAAGCGTCAATTGACGCTACTTTCTCCAAAGAAAGGCCGATGTCATCCAGCCCGTTCAGCAAGCAATGCTTCTTGAACGCATCCAGTTCGAAGTGATATTCCGTGCCATCCGCCCCGGTGACGGTCTGCGCTTCCAGATCGACCGCGATGCGCGCGTTCTCGCCCTTGCGGGCATCATCCATCAGGGCATTGACCTGTTCTTGCGGCAGAACGATCGGTAGAATGCCGTTCTTGAAGCAGTTATTGTAGAAGATATCGGCGAAACTGGTCGAGATGACGCAGCGGATGCCGAAATCCAAAAGCGCCCAAGGCGCATGTTCGCGCGACGACCCGCAGCCGAAATTGTCGCCCGCGACAAGGATCTGAGCGTTGCGATAAGCGGGCTGGTTCAGCACGAAATCCGCAATCTCGTTGCCGTCATTGTCATAGCGCATCTCGTCGAACAGGTTCACGCCCAGCCCTGACCGCTTGATGGTTTTCAAGAACTGTTTGGGAATGATCATATCGGTGTCGATATTGACCAGCGGCATAGGCGCGGCAACGCCTGTCAGGGTAGTGAATTTTTCCATAGGTCTTCTCCTGGCTGGAAGCACCGGGGCTTTGCCCCGGACCCCAGGATATTTTTGCAAGGATGAAATCAGGCGGGTTCGAGCATCAGGTCACGCACATCGGTCAGGCGCCCGGTGATGGCAGCCGCCGCCGCCATGGCGGGCGACATCAGATGCGTGCGACCGCCACGGCCTTGGCGGCCCTCGAAATTGCGGTTCGAGGTGGCCGCGCAGCGTTCGCCCGGCGCCAGTTGGTCGGGGTTCATGGCCAAGCACATGGAACAACCTGCCAAGCGCCATTCAAAGCCTGCATCGATGAATATTTGCGCCAGCCCCTCTTCTTCGGCCTGCGCACGCACAAGGCCCGATCCGGGCACGACCATGGCGCGTTTGACCTTGATCTTCTGGCCCTTGAGGATGTCGGCAGCGGCGCGCAGATCTTCGATCCGGCCATTGGTGCAGGACCCGATGAAAACGGTATCGATTTCGATATCGCTCAGCTTTTGGCCCGCTGTCAGACCCATATAGTCAAGCGCGCGACGCGCGGCCTCGACCTTGCCGCCGGTAAAGCTGGCAGGGTCGGGCACGGTGGCGGTGATGGGCAGCACGTCTTCGGGCGAGGTGCCCCATGTGACAACCGGCGCGATGTCCTCGGCGCGCAGGGTGACAACCTTGTCCCAATGCGCATCATCATCCGAATAGAGCGTTTTCCACCAAGCGAGCGCCGCTTCCCATTGTGCGCCCTTGGGTGCATGGGGACGGCCCTGCACATAGGCGAAGGTCTTTTCATCCGGCGCGATGATCCCGGCACGTGCGCCGCCTTCGATGGCCATGTTGCACACGGTCATGCGCCCTTCCATCGAGAGTTCACGGATTGCTTGGCCGCAATATTCGATGACATAGCCGGTACCGCCCGCGGTGCCAGTCGCCCCGATGACGGACAGGGTGATGTCCTTGGCGGTTACCCCCGGCGGCAGCGAGCCGGTGATTTCCACCTTCATGTTCTTGGATTTCTTCTGGATCAACGTTTGCGTGGCCAGAACATGTTCCACTTCGGACGTGCCGATGCCATGCGCCAGCGCGCCGAACGCTCCATGGGTGGCGGTGTGGCTGTCGCCGCAAACCACGGTCATGCCCGGTAAGGTCCAACCCTGTTCGGGGCCGACGATATGCACGATGCCTTGGCGCACATCCGACACCGGGTAATAGTGTATGCCGAATTCCTTGGCATTCGTGTCAAGGGCTGCGACCTGAATACGGCTGTCTTCTGGCATCTGGTCGGGATTGTCGCGCCCTTCGGTGGTGGGCACATTGTGATCGGGCACGGCAATGGTGCGCTCTGGCGCGCGCACCTTGCGGCCTGCCATGCGCAACCCTTCAAAGGCTTGCGGGCTGGTCACTTCGTGCACCAAGTGGCGGTCAATATACAGCAGGCTGGTGCCATCGGCATCTTCGTGCACGACATGGGCGTCCCAGATTTTGTCATAGAGGGTTTTTGGCATGGCGATATCTCTCGGGATAAGCGGAAATTTGGCGTAGCTTCAAGGCGCAACCAAAGGGCGCGCGGGCGCGATCAAGACAGTCGTGCCAGAACCGAGCGGTTCTCGCGTGTGAAACGCTGCGGCAGGCGCGCGTGATCTGTCATGTCGAAAAACCTATACATGCTGCGCTAGATACGCCTATTCCCGCCCTATGGCAACGGCTTCGCGCTTGTGCATTTCTTCATCACGAAGCCGATTGCACCTTGCAGGGTGATTGAGATAAGGCCGCGCGAATGTTATCTTATCCTTATCGCAAATCTTGGAGGATCAGCCCCTGTCCTACACCGACCCGACCGCGTTCGCGGCCCGCCCCGCCCCTGCCCTGCCGCTGACCAGTGCGGCTTTACTGGAACTGGTTCTGTCCTCGCTGGACGACGACAAGGCCGAAGACGTGGTCCAGATTGACCTGAAGGGCAAATCTGCGATGGCCGATACGATGGTCGTGGCCTCTGGGCGGTCAACCCGGCAGGTGGCCGCAATGGCGCAAAAGCTGATGGACCGCCTGAAAGAGACGTTTCGCCTGACCGCCCGCGTCGAAGGCAAGGATACCGGCGATTGGGTCTTGATCGACACGGGTGATGTGGTCGTGCATATCTTCCGCCCGGAAGTGCGCGAATTCTACCAGCTTGAAAAGATGTGGCAGGATATCGGGCGCTCGGGCGCCTAAGCCATGCGCCTTCATATCTGCGCGATGGGCCGGCTTCGCAAAGGCCCCGAACGCGCATTGATCGACGATTACCGCACACGGTTTGACCGCATCGGGCGCGCCCTGTCGCTTGGCCCTTGTGACGAGCATGAGGTCGATGAGCGCAAGGCCACAACGCCTGCGGCCCAAGTGCCGCTTCTGGCACGGGCGATCCCGGACGGGGCGCATTTGGTTGCACTGGATGAGCGCGGGGTAATGCTGTCATCGCCCGATTTCGCGCAGCTTTTGGCACGCACACGCGACCATGGCGCGCGTGATATGGCCTTTGTCATCGGGGGCGCGGACGGGCTGGACCCTGATCTGCGCGCGCGGGCCGACACGGTGCTGTCGCTCTCGCCCATGGTCTGGCCGCATATGCTGGCGCGGGTCATGCTGGCCGAACAGATTTACCGCGCTGCAACCATCCTGTCGGGCAGCCCCTATCATCGGGACTGAAAAAGCCAAGGCCACCGAAGTGCGCCTTGGCCAAGTTTGGCGAGGGTTGCGCCGCAAGGGCGCGGTAGAAAAGCGTTACCAGCCGTCGGCGTTGCGGGTACCGAATTTCTCGACCAGAAAATCAATCAACGCGCGCACCTTGGGCTGGGTATAGCGGCCCGATGGGTAAACCGCATGCAAGCCCTGCACATCGCGCGGCAGGTCAGGGATGACATCTTCCACCAGCCCGGCTTTCATCGCATCGGCATAAAGAAAGCTGGGCAGATAGGCGATGCCCAGACCATTGATAGCCGCCGTCAACAGGGATTGGCCATCATTGACGGAAAACCATGTTGCAGACCGAACTTGCCGCACTTCGCCAGACGGGGCGGTGATCTTCCACATAGAAGACGCGGCATTGTGCGAATAGTATAGCAATCGATGCGCGTTCAGATCGTCCAGCCGCTCTGGGCGGCCCTGTTCGGACAAATAGGCGGGCGACGCGATCAGACGTTGCGTGGTTTCACAAATCTTGCGCGCACGCAGCGTGCTGTCATCCATCTCGCCCATGCGGATGGCCAGATCGAACCCTTCCGAGATCAGTTCGACATAGCGGTTTTTCAGCACCATGTTGACCGACACATCCGGGTAGCGGTTCAGGAACTCGCCTAGGATGGGCGACAAATGCGTTGCGCCGAAATCGGTCGGAACCGCAAGCCGCAACACGCCAGAGGGCGCGGATTGCATGGCCGTCACAAGGCTGTCAGCCTCGCCCGCATCGTTCAGAACACGGCGCGCGCGGTCATAATATGCAAGGCCGATATCGGTGGGGCTGACCCGCCGGGTGGTGCGGTTCAACAGCCGCGCGCCCAGCCGCGCTTCCAAGGCCGAGACATGCTTGGACACGGCGGATTTGGAAATCCCCATCTTGCGGGCCGCGTCGGTAAAGCCGCCTTGGTCCACCACCGTGGCAAATGCTTCCATCTCGGTCAGTCGGTCCATCGTCACGCCTCAAGAAACCAATTCAACAGATTCGCACTTTTGTCGCCAATTCGGGCAAGAATGCGGAACGGGCACGGCTTTCGCGCGACATGCCGTGACGCGATACTTAAAATTGCGCGCAAGTCGCTGTGCCAATCTTGCAACAGTGCTTAGCGCCACCCACATATGGCGCAAGGCCCATACAGGCTGCCGTGCTGCATGTCAGGCGGGGTTCAGGAACGGGTGCTTTAGAAAGGATAACGACATGAATATGGACAAATTCACCGAACGTGCCCGCGGTTTCATTCAGGCGGCGCAAACCATCGCCCTGCGCGAGGATCACCAGCGGCTGGTGCCCGCGCATCTGCTCAAGGCATTGCTGGACGATGGCGAAGGCATGGCCACCAAGCTGATTGCCCGCGCTGGCGGCGCTGCTGCACAAGTGGCGCAATCGAACGATCTGGCATTGGCCAAGCTGCCCAAGGTTCAGGGTGGTGATGGTCAGATCTACATGGACCCGCAGATGGCGAAGGTGCTGGATCAGGCGCAGCAGATCGCCTTGAAAGCAGGGGACAGCTTTGTCACCGTGGAACGCCTATTGACCGCGCTGGCGCTGGTCAAGTCCGACGCGAAAGATGCGCTGGATGCCGGCGCCGTGACCGCGCAGAACCTGAACACTGCGATCAATGACTTGCGCAAAGGGCGCAGGGCCGATTCTGCTTCGGCGGAAGAGGGCTATGACGCCCTGAAGAAATATGCCAGCGACCTGACGGATGCCGCGCGCGATGGCAAGATTGACCCAATCATTGGCCGTGATGACGAAATCCGCCGCACCATGCAGGTTCTGTCGCGCCGCACCAAGAACAACCCAGTGCTGATTGGCGAGCCGGGCGTGGGTAAAACCGCCATTGCCGAAGGGCTGGCGCTGCGCATCGTGAACGGCGATGTGCCGGAATCCCTGCGCGACAAGAAGCTGATGGCGCTTGATATGGGCGCGCTGATTGCGGGCGCGAAATACCGGGGCGAGTTCGAGGAGCGGCTAAAGGCGATCCTGTCCGAAGTGACCGCGGCCGAGGGTGAGATCATCCTGTTCATTGACGAAATGCACACGCTGGTCGGCGCGGGCAAATCTGAGGGCGCGATGGATGCCGCGAACCTTATCAAGCCCGCTTTGGCGCGCGGCGAATTGCACTGCGTCGGCGCAACCACGCTGGATGAATACCGCAAGCATGTGGAAAAGGACGCAGCCTTAGCCCGCCGGTTCCAGCCCGTTCTGGTCGAGGAACCGACGGTCGAGGATACAATTTCCATCCTGCGCGGCATCAAGGAAAAATATGAACTGCACCACGGCGTGCGCATTTCCGATAGTGCGCTGGTGACGGCGGCCACGCTCTCGCATCGCTATATCACCGACCGGTTCCTGCCCGACAAAGCGATCGACCTGATGGATGAGGCCGCCAGCCGCTTGCGCATGGAAGTGGACAGCAAGCCCGAAGAACTGGATGCGCTGGACCGCGACATCTTGCAAAAGCAGATCGAGGCCGAGGCCCTGAAAAAGGAAGATGACGCGGCCTCCAAGGACCGGCTGGACGCGCTTGACCGCGAACTGGCCGAGTTGCAGCAGCGCAGCGCCGAAATGACAGCCACATGGCAGGCCGAGCGCGACAAGCTGGAAGCCGCGCGCCAGATCAAGGAAGATCTGGACCGCGCCCGGATAGAGCTGGAAACCGCCAAGCGCACGGGCGATTTCGCCAGCGCCGGGCGGCTGCAATATGGCGACATCCCAGAGCTAGAGCGCAAACTGGCAGAGGCCGAAGCGCGCGAGGCCGAGAAGCTGGTCGCCGATGCCGTGCGCCCAGAGCAGATTGCCGAGGTGGTCGAACGCTGGACAGGCATCCCGACATCCAAGATGCTGGAAGGCGAGCGCGAGAAGCTTTTGCGCATGGAAGACGCGTTGCGCAAGCGCGTGGTCGGTCAGGACAGCGCCTTGCGGGCCGTGGCCAATGCCGTGCGCCGGGCGCGCGCAGGATTGAACGATGAAAACCGCCCGCTTGGGTCTTTCTTGTTCCTTGGGCCGACCGGCGTGGGCAAGACCGAACTGACCAAGGCGGTCGCGGCCTATCTGTTCGACGACGATCAGGCCATGGTGCGCATCGACATGTCCGAATTCATGGAGAAGCATTCGGTCGCGCGGCTGATTGGTGCTCCTCCGGGCTATGTCGGGTATGACGAGGGCGGCGTGCTGACCGAAGCCGTGCGGCGCAGGCCGTATCAGGTCATCCTGTTCGACGAGGTCGAAAAGGCGCATCCAGACGTGTTCAACGTGCTGTTGCAGGTGCTGGATGACGGGGTGCTGACCGATGGCCATGGCCGCACGGTCGATTTCAAGCAAACGCTGATCGTGCTGACCTCTAACCTTGGGTCACAAGCCCTGTCGCGGCTGGCCGAAGGGGCCGACCCCGAGGCCGCCCGCACAGAGGTGATGGAAGCCGTGCGCGCCCATTTCCGCCCCGAATTCCTGAACCGTCTGGATGAAACCGTTATCTTCGACCGTCTGGCGCGCAGGGATATGGATGCGATTGTCGATATCCAGATCGAGCGCTTGCTGAAACGTCTTCTGGCGCGCAAAATCACGCTAGAAATGGATGACAGCGCCCGCGCATGGCTGGCCGACAAGGGCTATGACCCGGTCTATGGTGCGCGCCCGCTGAAACGGGTCATCCAGCGCCACCTGCAAGACCCGCTGGCGCAGTTGCTGCTGGGGGGGCAGGTGCTGGATGGGCAAAGCCTGCCTGTGACCGCCGGTGCCGATGGGCTGATTATCGGCGAGCATATCGCCGACAGCCCCGACCTGCCCAAAGCGGCCATCCACTAACACACCGCCGCGCCGCCCTGCCCTATCTGACAGGGCGGCGCACCGGGTCATGACCGGCATCAAGGCAGGGTGCCAACCGCTATGTTAAGCGTGCCCAATCGCGAATGGAGGACTGAGCCATGACCATTGAATACCGTGAGGATGACGCCACCCGCACCGCAGAAGTGCTGGTTCGGGGCAAGATCACGATGGAAGATTACACCGCTGCGGTAGAACCGATGCAGGCCTTCATCGACCGCCACGGCACGGTCAAATTCATAGAGGTGATCGAGAGTTTTTCAGGTTTCGACCCGGCTGTGCTTTGGCCGGGAATAAAATTCGACTGGCGAAATATAAGCCAGATCAGCCATGTTGCGGTCGTGTCCGACCTTGGTTGGGTGGGACCACTCTCAAAGGCTGCTGGTGCGCTTATCTCATCACAAGTCCGGTTCTTTCAGTTGGACGAGTTGAACGCGGCCCGCGCATGGATAGCGCAGGCCTAGCCTGACACCCTGCCCTGTCGGACCGAGGCCACCTTCCCCGATTACGACTCGGACAGCCCCGGGATAATGCGCTCCAACCCGTCGGAAGGGCTGGTGGCGGTTTGCGCCGTCGGCGCGAACAACTCGGCCATGGCAGAGGCCACCAAACCGCTATAGTGGTCAGGCGCGATGGATTGCGCCAAAAGCCCATCCGCTGGAACATGCGCCATCAGTGGCGCAACCAAGGCCAGATATCCGTCTTGGCCGTATTGGCCCATAAGGAAAGCCTTTATCAGGAACAGAACCAGCCCCAGCCCGGCGAAATACCGCACGACACCGGCGGCAAAGGCCACGCGGCGATCCCGCATCATCTTGCGGTATTTCGGATTCCGCGCCAGATGCGCGCGCAACACGGCTTCGCGCCGCGCATCGAACTCTATCATTTGTTTGGGTGTCATGCCCTCAAACCCCGATCCTGCCGTTTCTTGACCGAAGAACACCATGGAAATCGGGCACAATCTGGGCGCGTCGCGGGCAAAGGCGCGTTAGTTTCACGACAAAGTTAACGTGGCCCAGTCACCGATATCCTCGCGGTGGTGCAAGGCGAATCCCTCGGCAGTATAGGCGGCCAGAACACTCTCGGCCTGTTCTACCAAAAGGCCCGACAGGATCGCATAGCCCCCCGTGCCGATCATGCGCCCCATATCCGGTGCAAGCGCGATCAATGGCCCCATCAGGATATTGGCGAAAACCAGATCGAATGGCGACGCCGCGATCAGGTCGGGATGGTCGAAGCCCGTTGCTTCCAAACACTGCACGCGCCCATCCAGCCCGTTGGCCGTGACATTGGCCTGCGCGACCTCTACCGCGATGGCATCAATGTCGCTGGCCAGAACAGGCTCGGGCCAGATTTTCGCCGCGCCCATGGCCAGCACGGCGGTGCCGCAGCCAATATCGGCCACGCGTTTGCCGCGGAACCCCGCGTTGTCCAAACGGTCCAAGGCGCGCAGACAGCCCAGCGTGGTGCCATGATGGCCGGTGCCAAAGGCCATGGCCGCCTCAATCAACAGGCCGATGCGGCCCTCTGGCAATTTCTCTGCATCATGGCTGCCATAGACGAAAAACCGCCCCGCTTCGACCGGCGACAGGTCGCGCTTGACCTTGGCAACCCAGTCGATTTCCGGCAATTCCGACACGACAAAGGGCTTGGCCCCAAATGCCTGCGCCAGAAGCGTCAATTCCACGTCATTCGGCGCTTCAATGAAATAGCCACCCACTTCCCATAGGCCAGAGCCGTCCTCCATCTCGAACACGCCAACGCCGGTGGGTTCGGGCTGCATGTTCTCCATAGCCTCGGACAGAGCATAGGCAGAGGCTTCGGATGTCAGGGTCGTGATCGCGGTGAAGGTCGTCATGAGGCGCTTTCAGGGCAAGGAAACTGTTGCCGCGATACAGCCGCCCCTGTCCCCGGTCAAGCGCCCGCGCGCGGGTCGGGCGGCGCGCAAGGGTGGGCGGGTGGGCGCCGCCGCCCGGTCCGCGCGCGGGCGCGGGTTATGCCGACAAGCCGACGGGGCAGGTCACGCCGGTTCCGCCAATCCCGCAATACCCGTTCGGGTTCTTGTGCAGATATTGCTGGTGGTAGTCCTCGGCATAGTAAAATTCCGGCGCGGGCAAAATCTCTGTCGTGATCGCACCATAGCCAGCTTGTGCCAAACGCGGCGCATAGGCATCTTTGCTGGCCAGTGCCGCCGCCAGTTGCGCGGCGCCATAGGCATAGATACCAGAGCGATATTGCGTGCCCCGGTCATTGCCCTGTCGCATCCCTTGGGTCGGGTCATGCCCTTCCCAGAATTTCGCCAGCACACTCTCATAGCTTGTGACGGCCGGGTCGAAAATCACGCGCACAACCTCGTTATGCCCGGTCTGGCCGGTGCACACTTCCTGATAGGTCGGGTTGGGCGTAAAACCACCGGCATAGCCGACCATCGTCAGCCACACACCCGGCATTTGCCAGAAAATCCGCTCAACCCCCCAGAAACAGCCCATTCCGAACATGGCTTGTTCCATCCCCTCGGGCACCGCCGCTTTCAGGTCGCGCTCAAAGATCGCGTGCCGCGCGGCGGTCGCGATTGGGCTTGCGCGGCCCGGCAACGCCTGCGCCTTGTCGACCATCTGGGTTTTCGTCGCGCCAAAACCGAACATGCTGTGCTCCTATCTGCTAACAGAGAGATATTGCACGGCGGCGGGCAAACAAGGGGTCAGTCACCGGGGCGTGACAGGCTGAACACGTCACGCACCACCGCGTAATCGCGGTAGCCGCACCGCGCAAGCGGCTGGAACCGCGTGATGTCGAACTGCCCGTCCACCATGCAATCGTCGCGCAGATGCACGCCCACGACCTCTCCCACCACGATGAAATTCGCCGCGCCATCCAGTTGAATGATCTGGCGCATCTCGCATTCCAGCGCGGCTGGCGCACCCGCCACGCGCGAGGCCGCGATCACGCTGCACTCTGCCCGCGCAATGCCCGCATGGTCGAACTCATCCACCTCGCGCGGCCATGGGCCAGAGCTTTGGTTCATCACGTCGCGCGCGGCAAATTCCACGACATTCACACAGAACACGCCCGTTTCACGAATATTGGCGACCGAATCCTTCGTGCCATCGCGGTCGGGCTTGGCGCTGGTCGAGGCAAACATCACCTGCGGCGGCGTATAGGCCACGGCATTGAAGAAGGAATAGGGCGCAAGGTTGTCGCGCCCGTCTGCGCCGCGTGTCGCGATCCAGCCAATCGGGCGCGGGGCAATCACGGCATTGAACGGGTTGTGCGGCAGGCCGTGGCCGTGCTTTGGTTCGTAGAACATTGGGGTGCTTCCTTTGATTTGCGCCCAACCTAGCGCCATGCTAACCGCGCCGCCAGACCATGCGGGACCACGCCCATGCAGTTATCACGCGAAACCCCCGCCGACTGGTGGGAGGTCGAGGCCCTATACGATCTGTGTTTCGCACCGGGGCGCGAGGCGCTGTCATCTTACCGGCTGCGCGACGGCGTGGCGCCGGTCGCGGACTTGTGCCTGTTGCTGCGGGATACAAGCGGCGTGGCCGCCGCGATCCGGTTCTGGCCGGTGCGGGTGGCCGGGGCGCGCGTGTTGCTGCTGGGTCCGATTGCCGTGCACCCCACCCACCAAAGCGAAGGGCTGGGCGGCTGGCTGATCCGCGAATCATTGGACCAAGCGCGCGCCTTGGGCTGGGCGCGCGTTCTGCTGGTGGGTGACGCGCCCTATTACGGGCGGTTCGGGTTTGAACGGCTGGACGGCGTTACCATGCCGCCACCCACAAACCCCGCGCGGGTTTTGGGGCTGGCCTTGGTGCCCGGCGCATGGGACGGGGTGTCAGGCCGGGTGGAAAAGGATCATTCCACCAGCGCGGCGACGTAATCCAGCAGCGCGGGCCGGGCGCTTTCCAGCCCCCGCGCCTGCACGCGGGCGATCAATTCCGACACCTCATTCAGGTTTGACCGCCGGATCAGCGATTTGACCGGCCCGATAGAGGCAGGCCGCATCGACAGCGCCTGAATGCCGATCCCGGCCATGGCCAGCGCATCGACCGGACGGCCTGCATCCTCGCCGCAAAAGGATAGCGCCGTATCTGTCTCGTGGCAGCGGTCGACGATGACCTGAAGGAAGGTCAGGAAGCTGACATTCAACGTATCATAGCGGCGGCGCACCAGTTCATTTTCGCGGTCGGCGGCAAAGAAGAACTGTTTCAGATCATTGCCCCCGATCGAGATGAAATCGACCTCGCGGAAGAAACTGTCGGGCGCATAGGCCAGCGAGGGGGTTTCCATCATCGCCCCCACCTTCAGATCGGCGGGGAGCAGGTGGCCAAGGCGGCGCTCGCGTTCGATTTCGCGCATCAGCGTGTCGCGGGCGCGGGCGAATTCCTCGCCCGTGGCGACGAGCGGGAACATCACGCTCAGCGGACGGCCTGCTGCAGCGCGGATCAGCGCCTGAATCTGCATGCGCAACACGCCTGGTTTATCCAGCCCGACGCGCAAGGCCCGCCAGCCCATCGCGGGGTTCGGCTCGTCTGGGCGTTTCATATAGGGCGCGACCTTGTCGGACCCGATATCGAGCGTGCGGAAATGCACGCTCTTGCCCGCCGCCGCATCCAACACCCGGGCATAAGTGGCCACCAATTCTGACCGCCGCGGCATCCGTTCGCGGGTCAGGAATTGCAACTCGGTGCGAAACAGCCCCACCGCTTCGGCCCCAGAGGTCGGCAAGGACGGCAGATCGGCCATCAGCCCGGCATTCATTTTCAGCGTGATCTGTGTGCCGCAGCGCCCCACAGCAGGTTTGTCGCGCAGGCTGGCATAGCGTTCCTGCGCCTTGGCCTGCATTGCCATCTTGTCGCGGAACGCGCCGGTTACGCTATCATCGGGGCGCAGATGGACCACGCCTTCGGTGCCATCCACCAGAATGTGGTCGCCGCTCAGCGCATCGGTCGTAATGCGCGGCACATTGATGACCAAGGGGATCGCCAGCGCCCGCGCCACGATGGTTGCATGGCTGCCCACCGCGCCCTCTTCCAGAACCACGCCGCGCAGCTTGCGGCCATATTCCAGCAGATCACCGGGGCCGATATTGCGCGCCACAAGAATGGCGCGGTCGGGCATTTCCGCGCCGGTTTCCACGCCCTGCCCGGTCAGAATGCGCAACAGCCGGTTCGACAGGTCATCCAGATCATGCAACCGGTCGCGCAGATACTGGTCCGGCACGGTTTCCAGCCGGGCGCGCGCGGCGGATTGCTCTTTCTCGACAGCGGCTTCGGCAGATAGGCCAAGGCGGATGTCTTCTTCCATCCGCTTCATCCAGCCGCGCGAATTGGCGAACATGCGGTAGGTTTGCAAAACCTCTTGGTGTTCTTTGTCGCGCGACCGCGCCGCGCTGAGCATGTCATCGACAGAGCCGCGCAGCTTGTCCACCGCTTCGTGCAGGCGGGCTATTTCGGCCTTGGAGTCATCATTCACAAGGTTGGTGACGACCACGCGCGGCTGGTGCAGCCAGACATAGCCCTCGGCCTCGCCTTCTTGTGCGGCCACGCCCCGCAAACTGGCGGCGCGCTTGTGCGGAGAGGCGAAACTCGTGCCCTCGCCCACGAAAGCGCCAAGCTCGGTCATCTCGGCAATGACCATGGCCACCACTTCAAGGCCATAGATTTCATCTTCGGAATAGTCGCGCGCTTCCTTGGATTGCACCACCAGCACACCCAGCCGTTCCCCAAGCCGCTGCACCGGCACACCCAGAAACGACGTGAACACCTCTTCCCCGGTTTCGGGCATATAGCGGAAGCCCGGCTCTGACGGGGCGTTGGCGCTTTTCAGCGGCCGGGCCAGACGCGCCACCTTGCCCACCAACCCCTCGCCAAAGCGCAAGCGGGTTTCATGCACGGCGGTTGGGCGCAGCCCTTCGGTGGCGCATAGTTCCAACGTGTCGGGGTCACGAAACAGGTAGATAGAGCAGACATCCGTCCCCATTGACCGCGCAATGATCGTGGTAATGCGGTCCAGCCGTTCCTGTCCCGGCTGGGCGCTTGCCATCTCGTCGCGCAGCTGGCGCAACATGCGGCGGCTGTCGGTTTCCGTCCTTTGGGGCATGGCCCCTCCCGATCCCGTGGCGGGTTTTATCCCGCCTTGTCCAGTTCAAACGCATCATGAAGCGCCTGAACCGCCAATTCCATATATTTCCTGTCGATCAGAACGGAAATCTTGATCTCTGACGTGGCGATAACCTTGATATTCACACCATCGGCGGCCAGCGCCTTGAACATGCGTGCGGCCACGCCAGCATGGCTGCGCATCCCGATGCCCACAACAGACACCTTGGCGGCGTTCTCATCCACTTGCAGTGTGTCGTAGCTGATCTGCCCTGCATCGCGGGCCGCTTCCAGCGCCTTACGCGCGCGGACAACCTGATCGACCGGGCAGGAAAAGGTCATGTCGGTCACAGGCTTGTCGCTGTCTTGCGCCTTTTCCGAGATGTTCTGCACGATCATATCGACATTCACGCCCGCATCGGCCAGCGGGCCGAAAATGGCGGCGGCAATGCCGGGGCGGTCTTCGACCGTGACAAGGGTCAGCTTGGCTTCTTCGCGGCTATAGGCCACGCCAGAGACGACTTTCGATTCCATGATCTCATCCTCATCACAGACCAGAGTTCCAGAGGTTTCGTCGGTCTCATCGAACGACGACAGCACGCGCAGGCGCACCTTGTAGCGCATGGCCAGTTCCACAGACCGGGTTTGCAGCACCTTCGCACCAAGCGAGGCAAGCTCCAGCATTTCCTCGAAGCTGATCTTGTCCAGCTTGCGCGCTTTCGAGGTGATGCGCGGATCGGTGGTATAGATACCATCCACATCGGTATAGATATCGCAACGCTCCGCCCCGAAGGCCGCGGCAAACGCCACGGCAGTGGTATCGGACCCGCCACGGCCCAGCGTGGTAATCCGTCCTTCGGGGCTGACACCCTGAAAGCCCGCGATCACCGCAACCTTGAAACCTTCGGCAAATTTGGCGTCCAGATTGGCGCGCGGAATATCGACAAAGCGCGCGGCGCCATGCTGGCTGGTGGTCTGGATCGGCACTTGCCACCCCTGCCAAGACCGCGCAGGCACATCCATTTCCTGAAGCGTCAGCGCCATCAGGCCCGCGGTCACATTCTCGCCCGAACTGACCACGGCATCATATTCGCGCGCGTCGTAAAGCGGCGAGGTTTCATTCACCCAGCCCACCAGTTCATTGGTCTTGCCCGACATGGCAGAGACGATGACGATCACGTCATAGCCGCGCGCGACCTCTGCGCGAACCTTGGCCGCCGCGTTGCGGATACGGTCCAGATCGGCGACAGAGGTGCCCCCGAATTTCATTACCAGAAGCGGCATTAACAGACCTCTTCGCCCCAGAATTTCGCGGCCCTTCTACGCGCGGGCGATGGACGGCGCAAGATGAACCGCACGCGCGAGCCCGGCACGTTTGCGCAAATAGGCAACGCGGTCGGCAAGTTCTGGCCGCACCGGTCCGGGGCGCGGCGGGTCGTTCAGCGTGCTGGCCCAATGCGGCTGCACTTGCCATGCGGGGCCGCGCCGGTTCCATGTCAGCGCGGCAAGGATGTCTTGCGCGGGGGCGGGTAGCTCTGCCCCCGCCCCATGCCCGTTCAGCGCGCCCCAAACCCGCGTCCAGCAGCGCGCGACCGACCACGGGTTATAGCCGCCCCCGCCCAGCACAACGAAGCGCTGGGACAAGTCGCGCAGGGCCAGCGCAACCTCTGCATGGGCGTTGTTCGACAGAGCCAAGCGCGACAGCGGATCTTCAAGGATGGCATCGGACCCGCATTGCAGTACCACAGCCTGCGGGTCGAACTGCGCCAGCAAGGGCAGGATCAGGCGGTGCAGCACATGGCCCATCTCGGTATCGTTAAAGCCGCGCGGCACAGGCAGGTTCGTGCTACGCCCGCCACCAGTGTCTGTCAGCTTGCCCGTATAGGGCCAGCGGTTTTCCTCATGGACCGATATCAACAGCATATCGTCATCCGCGCCCAAAGCCGCCTCGACCCCGTCAGCATGGTGCGCGTCGATATCGACATAGGCAATCCGCGACAGCCCCAGACGCCGCAGCGCCAGCAGGCACAGAACCGGATCGTTCAGGTAGCAAAACCCGTTTGCGCGATCGGCCATGGCGTGATGTGTGCCGCCGCCGGGCACATGCACAACACCGCCCTCTGCCACCAGTTGGGCGGCCAGCATGACGCCGCCTGCCCCCGTGGCGGGACGGCGGAACATCTCTGGAAAAACGGGGTTCGCGGTGGTGCCAAGGGCGTGGCGCTTGAACGCCACCTCGTCCACCGCTTGCGCGGCTTCGGCCCGTTCCAGCGCGGCAATGTAATCGGGCGTATGAAAGCCGGTCAGCGCCACAGGTTTGGCGCGTGGGCTGGTGCGATACTGCCCCGGCCCCAGCCACCCCAAGGCGCGCACCATATCCATCACGGTCGAGACTCGCGGAATATGCAGCGGGTGCGCCGCCCCGTAGCTAGAGCCGCGATAGATCTCTGACCCGATGAATACTGGCTTCACGGCAGGGCGCGGCGAATTTCGCTGGTGATCGCAGGGGCAGTCGGACGGATCGACGCCCCCCAGAACCCGATCAACGCACCGTCCGGCCCGATGAGCGCCTTGTTGAAATTCAAATTCGGTGCTTCGCGGTGCTCTTGCGCCAGCCAGCGGTAGAATGGATGGGCATCCGGCCCGCGCACCGAGGTGATTTCGGTAATCGGAAAGGTTAGCCCAGTGTCGACACGGCAAAACTGCACCACATCCTTGTTGTCGCTGTATTCCTGATTGAAATCTTCCGACGGCACAGCCAGCACCACCAGCCCGTCCTCGCTGTATTCATCATGCAGCGCCTGCATGTCGCGATATTGCCGGGTAAAGCCGCAGAATGACGCGGTATTTACGATCAGAACGGGCCGCCCGCGCCAGTCTGTCAGGTCCAGCTTTGTGCCATCCAACGCCGTAAAGCTAAAAGCCTGCGCCATGGGCGCGGCAAACAACAACAGTGCAGTCAGGAAAATCTGTCTCATGCGGTGCGACGTAGCGCGGCAGATGAGCGGCACAAGGGGCGCAAAAGTGCTTTCATCTTGAATTACATCTGCGGATCGTTAAGTCCTGTTGGGCTATCACAAGGCACCGCCATGATAAAATATATGCTCGATTGCCCAAATGCACATAGGTTCGAAAGCTGGTTCCAATCTGGCACGGCCTTTGATGATCTGCACAAACGTGGGCTTGTCACCTGCCCCGATTGCGGCAGTGCCGATGTGAGCAAGGCTATCATGGCTCCGTCGGTCAAAACCGCCAAGCGCGCCGCGATGGTGGAAAAACTGCAAGCCCTGCGCGCCGAGGTCGAGGCGAATTCGGATTATGTCGGGCGCGATTTCGTGCAACAGGCCCGCGCCATGCATCTGGGCGAACTGCCGGAGCGCGCCATTCATGGCGAAGCAAAACTGGCAGAGGCCAAGGCCCTGATTGACGAAGGCGTTCCAGTCCTGCCACTGCCTTTCATCCCGAAGGCAAAGACAAATTAAAGCAGTTCCACAGGAACCTTGCAGGCGGTTTCGCCGCAAACCTGTGACTGAATAAACAAAAACGCCCGCGGCTGGCAGGCCGCGGGCGTTGGCGTTGAGCGGTCAGGTCAGCGGCGAAGCCGGCCCTGCGCGACGGCGGCAATATCGGCGCGTTCCACACCGATATCTGCCAATTCACGATCGCTCAGCGCGCTCAACTGGTTGCGGGTAATCCTTTGCGTGTTCCACGTCATCAGGGAGGCGACCAAAGCGCCAAGCGAGAGGCCATGGAAACCGGCAAGGACCTCTGCCGCGGTATTGCGGCTATCTGCGTAGAAGGTCATGTCAGGTCTCCGAGAGGGAAGTTTTCAAACTGCTGCATATTTGTGCATGGTCGGCAGATAGTCTTCGCTGCGGCGCAGCACAACTCAGAGAGTTTGCATGCCCCATATGCCTTTTTTGCATGGCTCTGCCCGATCTTGCGCCGCGACCCACTTGGCAGATGTTCGCTTTTCGTGCTAACGATAAGAAAAAGCAGCAGGCAGGCCCCAGATATGATGCGCGTAATCGGCATAGACCCAGGCTTGCGCAACCTTGGATGGGGCGTGATCGACGTGGACGGGGTGCGTATGCGCCATGTCGGCAATGGCATTTGCCACTCCACCGCCAGCGCCGATCTGGCCACGCGATTGCTGGAACTGCACCGCCAACTGACCGACGTTCTGGCGCGCTTCGCCCCGCATACGGCGGCGGTGGAACAGACCTTTGTGAACAAAGACGCCGTCGCCACGCTGAAACTGGGCAGCGCGCGCGGCATCGCCCTTTTGGTCCCCGCACAAGCTGGGCTAGAGGTGGGCGAATACGCCCCCAATGCCGTCAAGAAAGCCGTGGTCGGCGTGGGCAAAGCCGCCAAGGAACAAGTGGATCATATGGTGCGGATGCAACTTCCCGGCGTGACAATCGAAGGGCCGGACGCGGCGGATGCGCTGGCCATTGCCATTTGCCACGCCTTCCACAGCCAGACCGCACGGCGCGCGGCAAAGGTGGTCGGATGATCGGCAAGCTGACAGGCGTGGTCGACATGCGCGGGACCGATCATGTCCTGCTGGATGTGCGCGGCGTGGGCTATATCGTTTATGTTTCTGACCGCACCTTGATGGGCCTGCCGGGACGGGGCGAAACCTGCGCGCTTTACACCGATATGGTCGTGCGCGAAGACCTGATGCAGCTTTACGGCTTCCCGACACTTCTGGAGAAGGAATGGCACCGGGTTCTGACCTCGGTTCAGGGGGTGGGGGCGAAAGCGTCCTTGGCCATTCTGGGCGCGCTTGGGCCAGAGGGCGTGTCGCGCGCGATTGCCTTGGGCGACAGCGCAGCCTTGCGCAAAGCGCCGGGCGTTGGCCCCAAACTGGCGCTGCGCATCGCGAACGAGCTGAAGGACAAGGCCCCTGCCCTTATGGCGGTCGATAGTCCGGCCATGCCATCTGCCCCAGCGGCCAGCGAGGTGATCGACCCCGCACCCAAACGCGCCACCCCGGCAGCCCCTGCGCCGGCCCCAAGCAACGCGGTGGCCGAAGCCATGTCAGCCCTTGGCAACCTAGGCTATGGCCCGTCCGATGCCGCCCGCGCCGTGGCCGAAGCACAAACCAACCTGCCAGAGGCCGACACGCCCGCGCTGATCCGCGCGGCGCTGCGCCTGCTGGCACCGAAAGGGTAGTGCGATGACCAGCCCCGACCCCACCCTGCGCGGGCAAGACATGCCCAGCGACAGCCCCGATCTGGACCGCGCGCTTCGCCCGCAAGGGCTGGACGAATTCGTCGGCCAGCACGAAGCGCGCGCCAATCTGCGCGTTTTCATCCAATCTGCCAAGATGCGGGCAGAGGCGATGGACCATACCCTGTTCTACGGCCCCCCCGGCTTGGGCAAAACGACGCTGGCGCAGATCATGGCGCGCGAATTGGGCGTGGGCTTTCGCATGACCAGCGGCCCGGTTCTGGCAAAGGCGGGCGATCTGGCGGCGATCCTGACCAATCTGGAAGCGCGCGATGTGCTGTTCATTGACGAGATCCACCGCCTGAACCCGGTGGTGGAAGAAGTGCTTTATCCCGCGATGGAAGATTTCCAGCTTGATCTGGTCATCGGCGAAGGGCCCGCCGCGCGCACCGTGCGCATTGAATTGCAGCCCTTCACGCTGGTCGGGGCCACGACCCGGATGGGCCTTCTGACCACGCCGCTGCGCGACCGGTTCGGCATTCCCACGCGGCTGCAATTCTACACAGAGGATGAACTGTGCCTGATCGTCGCGCGCGGGGCCCGGCTATTGGGCGTGGCGGCAGATGAGGACGGCGTGCGCGAAGTGGCCAAACGCGCGCGCGGCACGCCGCGCATCGCGGGCCGTCTGCTGCGCCGCGTGGTCGATTTCGCGCTGGTCGAAGGCGATGGCAAGCTGACGCGCGCCTTGGCCGACAACGCGCTGACCCGGCTGGGCGTGGACAAGCTGGGGCTGGACGGGGCCGACCGGCGCTATCTGTCGCTGCTGGCGGAAAACTATGGCGGCGGGCCTGTGGGGGTGGAAACCATCGCCGCCGCATTGTCGGAAAGCCGCGACGCGATCGAGGAAGTGATCGAGCCTTACCTGCTACAACAGGGCCTTCTGGCGCGCACCCCGCGCGGGCGGATGCTGGCGGCCAAGGCATGGGCGCATCTGGGCCTGCCCATGCCACAAGCCGAACCGCAAGGCCGGTTGTTCGACGGTTAAAGCAGCGCCGTTGCCCGCACCCACCAACCGGGCTGCGCGCGGGCGATGAGGGTTGCCGCCTGCTTTGCGGTGCCAAGGTCAGGGAACAGCCCAAAACAGGTTGCCCCCGACCCGGACATGCGGGCCAGCGCCGCGCCCGCCCCCGCAAGTGCCGCGATCACATCGGCGATTGCCGGAACCGCGGCGCAGGCCGGCGCTTGCAGATCGTTGCGCTGCACCGACAGCCACGCCACGAAGCCCGGAAAATCGGGCCATTCCGGCAGGGTTTCCGGCATCGGCGGATTGTCCTTGCGCGCCAGCGCCCGGAACACTGCCGGGGTCGCCACGCCCACGCGCGGATTGACAAGGACCATCGCCATCGGTGGCAGCGCCGGAATGCAAGAGACATCCTCGCCGATTCCGCGCATACGGCACGGCTTGGCGGCAAGGCAGACGGGCAGATCGGCACCCAGCGTCAGACAATCGCCCGGCACCGGACGACCGCTGTGCCGCGCGATCAGTCGCAAGGCAGCCGCTGCATCGGACGACCCGCCGCCAATGCCAGAGGCCACAGGCAGGTGTTTTTCCAGCTCCAGTGCCAGCCCATCGGCCTGCGCCAGCCGCGCGGCGCGCAGCACCAGATTGTCGCCCTCTCCCGACAGGCCAGCGGCTTCGGGACCGGTCACAGAAAGCGAAATCCCTGCCCCCGCAGTGGCGCGCAGCATGTCGCCAAGCTGCGTGAACACAACCAACGAATCCAACAGGTGATAGCCGTCTGCGCGCTGCCCGGTCACATGCAGCGCAAGGTTGACCTTGGCGGGCGCGTGTTCCGTCGCGGTCATTGCGTGTCGGTCACCGCATCGGGCGGGGTTTTGCCCTCTTCGATCTTGCGCAAAACCTGCTCTACATCCATGTCCGGGTGTGGCGCGAAAGACAGCGCGCGCCGCCACTGGAAGCGCGCTTCGCGTTCGCGCCCAACCGCCCAATAGACATCGCCCAGATGGTCATTCAGAATGGGGTCTGTCGGCATCAATTCGACTGCACGCTCCATGACCGGCACGGCTTCGTCGTAGCGGCCCAAACGGTAATAGGCCCAGCCAAGGCTATCGACAATGTAGCCGCTATCAGGCTCCGCTTCGACCGCGCGCTCGATCATCCCCAGCGCCTCGTCCAGTTTCAGCCCTTTGTCGATCAGCGAATAACCCAAGTAGTTCAGCACCTGCGGCTCGTCGGGCACGAATTCCAGAACACGGCGGAATTCCGGCTCTGCGCGCTCCCACTCGCCCAGACGTTCCAGCGTGATCGCGCGGGTGTATAGCAACACCCAATGGCGTTCCTCTATGGTGCCAAGCAGGTCGATGGCGCGGGTATAGGCGGCCTCTGCCTGTTCGAATTGTTCCTCGCGGCGAAACTGATCGCCCAGCGCGCTATGCACCAGCACGGACTCGGGCCGTTCGCGCGCCAAATTTTGCAAGCTTGCGACCGCATCCGAAACATCGCCGCTGCGCGCCAGAGCATTCGCCTTGGCAAGCTGCACGGCCAGATATTGCGGATCATCGACCGGCACTTGGTCATAGACAGCATTGGCGAGGTCATATTCCTCGGCACTCTCCAGAAGCTCACCGGCCAACAAGCTTGCCTCTGTATGGTCGGGACGCAGCGCCAGCGCAAGCCGCGCATAGATCAGCGGCAACCAATCGCCCCGTTCGGCCGGAAGCGCGGAAGCAAGGGTGAAATAGGTCTCTGCCATGCCATCACTGGCAGAGGTGATGGTGGTGAACGGGATCGCGCGCCCTTCGCGCAAGGCGGCGCGCAGATCCACGATATCCTCATCCGGGGCGGCGCCGAACATCGCGTCGGTCAGTTCCAGCGCGTCCTCTGTGCGGCCAAGCTGCGACAAGATCGCGATATGGGCCAGCACGCCGCGGCGGCTTAGCCCGATCGGGCCTTCAGCCTCGCCGGTCAGCAGGGATTCGGCGCGTTCCAGATCGCCCACATAGGCCAGCGCAAGCGCCTTGAAATACAGCGCGAAGGGCGCAAGCTCTTCACGTTCGGCAATGACCACATCGAAAGCGGCCAGCGCATCCGACATGCTGCCACGCCCCAGATCGGCCCAAGCGCGCGCCATGGGATCGGTCAGCGGACCGGTCAACACGCCGTCATCAAGGGCGGCGATGGCCACATCATACACGCCACGATCAAAGGCATCCGCCTGCATCACCAGGTTCGCCACGCTGCTGGCATTGCCATTGGCCGTGATCTGCGCCGCGCGCTCTACCGCACGTTCGAAATTCCCGGCCAGCAAATGCCCCTGCATGGACAATTCCAGAAAGCCCGGATTGTCCGGGTCGCTTTGCAACAACTGGTCATGGCTTGCCGCCATTTGGGCAAAGTCATTGTTCGTCACGGCCACGCGCGACGTCAGGAAGGCCCCTGCCATGCCGGGCTCTGCCTGCGACTGCGCTGTTGCCGCGGCAAACGGCGCACCAGCCCCAAGCGAAACGCAGATCGCCAGTCTTGCAATAAAGGTCACAGGATTTCGCACGCCGGGGCACCTCCGTTCGGTTGCATGGACCCTAGTGCCATGCCCCCGGACAGGCAATGATTTGCCAATCAAAATTCGGTTTATCTTGGCCGATTACATATTTGGATAGTTCGGCCCGTCCCCGCCTTGCGGTGTCACCCAGTTGATATTCTGGCTGGGGTCCTTGATATCGCAGGTCTTGCAATGCACGCAGTTCTGGAAGTTGATGACAAAGCGCGGGTCGTTGCCCTCTTCCTCGACCACCTCATACACACCTGCCGGGCAATAGCGCTGCGCGGGTTCGGCATATTTCGGCAGGTTGACCTTGATCGGCACGGTCGGGTCGACCAGCGTCAGATGCGCAGGCTGGCTTTCTTCGTGGTTGGTAAAGGAATAAGCCACGTTGGTCAGCCGATCAAAGGACAGTTTGCCATCGGGCTTGGGGTAGTCGATCGGCTTGTGTTTGGAAGCTTCGCCGGTTGCCTCTGCGTCAGTCTTGCCATGGCCCATGGTGCCAAACAGCGAAAAGCCCAGCGTGTTGGTCCACATGTCCAGCCCGCCAAATGTAAGCGAGGGCAACAGCCCCCATTTCGACCACATGGGTTTGACATTGCGCACTTTCTTCAGATCTTGGCCTATCGGGCCATTGCGCAGTTCATGCTCATAGCCGGTCAATTCGTCCGATGCGCGGCCCGCTTTGATCGCGTCATAGGCGGCCTCTGCTGCGGCCTTACCCGACAGCATGGCATTGTGGTTGCCCTTGATGCGCGGCACGTTGACCAAACCCGCAGAGCACCCCAACAGCGCACCGCCGGGGAACACCACTTTCGGGATCGACTGGTAGCCCCCTTCTGATATCGCCCGCGCGCCATATGCCACGCGTTTGCCGCCTTTCAGCAATTCCGCCACCATCGGGTGATGCTTGAACCGCTGGAATTCCTGATAGGGCGACAGATACGGGTTCTCGTAGTTCAGATGCACCACGAAGCCGATATAAACCTGATTATTGTCAATATGGTAGATGAAGCTGCCGCCGCCTGCATTGCTGCCCAAAGGCCAGCCCATGGTGTGGGTCACGGTGCCGGTCCGGTGCTTTTCCGGGTCGATTTCCCAGATCTCTTTCATGCCAAGGCCGTATTTCTGCGGCTCTTTGCCTTCCGACAGGTTGAACCGCGCGATCACTTCTTTCGACAGCGACCCGCGCACGCCTTCGGACAGGAACACATATTTGCCGTGCAGTTCCATCCCCGGCTCGTAGCCATCGCCCGGCGTGCCATCGGGGTTCTTGCCGAATTCCCCGGCGACCACGCCTTTGACCGCGCCATCCTCTGCATAAACCAGTTCTGAACAGGCCATTCCGGGGAATATCTCTACCCCCAGTTCTTCGGCCTGTTCGGCCATCCAGCGGCAGACATTGGCCATGGACACGATGTAATTGCCGTGGTTGTTCATCAACGGCGGCATCGGCCAGTTGGGCACGCGCAAGCTGCCGCCTTCGCCCAGCATGTAGAAATTATCCTTGCGCACAGGCACCGTGACCGGCGCGCCACGTTCTTTCCAGTCGGGGATCAGCGCATCCAGACCGCAAGGGTCCAGAACCGCGCCCGATAGGATATGCGCGCCCACCTCTGACCCTTTTTCCAGAACGACCACGCCCAGCTCGGGGTCAAGCTGTTTCAGCCGGATCGCGGCAGACAGGCCAGCCGGGCCCGCGCCCACGATCACAACATCATATTCCATGGCTTCGCGGTCGATGGCGGTCATGTTCGCTCCTATCATTGCGCGTGGCGTCTGTTATGCGACACATTGTGTCGCACAGCCCTATCCTAGCTGCGGCGGCATGGTCAATGCTTACGCGGCGTTGCAGCAAGGACAACCGCCAAAACGCGACAATATGTATCTGGAACGCGAAATTCGCATTGCGCTTGCAATCGGCGGGTCTCTGCGCTCTGATACAGTCTACTCGCGTAGATAGCCCCGGCCCAAGCCGCGGGCTGTCTTTATATATAGAATGGGGACGACACATGGAAAAACTGCCCCTGACCCGCGCCGGTCAGCAGATGCTGGACGCAGAATTGAAGCGTCTGAAGTCCACCGAGCGCCCAGCCGTGATCCGCGCCATCGCGGAAGCGCGCGAACATGGCGACCTTTCGGAAAATGCCGAATACCATGCCGCGCGTGAAAAGCAGAGCTTTATCGAAGGGCGCATCAAGGAATTGGAATCGATCCTGTCGCGCGCCGATGTGATTGACCCTGCCAAACTGTCGGGCAGCGTGAAATTTGGCGCCACGGTCAAGCTGGTCGATGAGGATACCGACGAAGAAAAATCTTACCAGATCGTCGGAGAGGCCGAAGCCGATCTGGAAAAAGGCTTGCTGAACCTGAAATCGCCCTTGGCCCGTGCCCTGATCGGCAAGGATGAGGGCGATACCGTTCGAGTGCGCACGCCGGGCGGAGAACGCAGTTACGAGATCCTCGAAATCCAGTATATCTAGCGCATGTCACAGACGCCGCTCCCCGTCGAACCCGCCCGCACCGACACGGTCAAGCCCCGGTCGGCCAGCGCGCCGTCACGGTTGATGGATCGCGGCGTATTGCGGGCCTTGGCGATTGCGGTGTGGCTGTTGGCGGCGGCGCTGTTTCTGATGCTGGCGGATTACGCCACCATGGACAACGTCACACTGGCGATGCTGGCAGTGGGGGTATTCCTGCCCGCCGTTCTGATTTCGCTGGTGTTGCTGCTGGCCAAGGCAATGTCAGAGCTGCGCGCAGAATCGGAGCATCTGCAAGGCAGCATAGACGCGTTGCGCCGCAGCCTGTTGCAACGTGCCGAAGCGGACACGGACCTGCCGCGCGAAACCGCACAAAAGCTGGAAAGACTAAGCGCACAGGCAGAGCAGACGGAAACCCGCCTGACCATGTTCTTTTCGCAGCGCGCCCGCATGGGCCGCGCCGAACAGCCTGGCCAGCAAGCCCCACAAGCGCTGCTGGCGCTTGCCGGGTTCGACACGCAACCGGGAGAGGCGCTTGCCCCCGCCACCCTTATCCGCGCGCTGCATTTCCCCGAAGACGAGAACGACACCGAAGGCTTCACCGCGCTGCGGCTGGCCCTTGCAGATGCCCGCGTCGCCCCGCTGATAAAGGCGGCACAAGACGTGCTGACCCGCTTGGCGCAAGAAGGCATATACATGGATGACCTGCGCCCGGACCGCGCGCGCCCCGAATTCTGGCGCGCATTTGCCCAAGGCACCCGTGGCGCGCTGGTCGCCCCGCTTGGCGGCATTCGGGACCGGTCTTGTCTGGCGCTCAGTTCCGGGCGTATGCGGTCCGACCCAGAATTCCGCGCCGCCGTGCACCTGTTCCTACGCGAATTCGACAAGGTGTTGTCCGCGTTCGAGCCGACCGCCGATGATGCCCAGATCGCGGCCCTGTCCGACACACGCTCAGCACGCGCCTTCATGCTTCTAGGTCGGGTCAGCGGCGTCTTTGCACGATGACTTGAATTCAGCCCGGCCCGGCGCTAGGCATGGTTCACATGTTCAAGATTGCGCAAGCGCGCAGGGGCGGCTTCATGACTTTTCCAAGTGATTTCTGGCAAGGCTTTCGGGCCGGTTTGCCGTTTCTGTTGGTCATTCTGCCCTTCGGTATTGTCTTTGGCGTGGTCGCTACCGAAGCGGGCCTGAACCTAAGCCAGACGATGGGCTTTTCGATCTTTGTAATCGCAGGGGCCGCACAATTCGTGGCCATTCAACTTATGGTTGAAAACGCGCCTGTTCTGATTGTGCTGGCCACGTCGCTGGCCGTCAACCTGCGCATGGCCATGTATTCCGCCAGCCTTGCCCCGCATCTGGGGCCGGTGCCGTGGTGGAAGCGCGCGGTCGTGGCCTATTTCATGGTGGATCAAGCCTATGCGGCCTCTATCCTGAAATACGAAGACAGCCCGCAAATGACCCCGCGCCAGAAGCTGGCCTATTACATGGGGGTCATTACCCCGGTCTGCCCCATGTGGTATGTCGCCACCTATGGCGGCGCGGTGCTGGGCGATGTGATCCCGCAAAGCTTGCCCATCGACTTTGCCGTGCCGATCACCTTTCTGGCGCTGATCGTGCCCATGCTGCGCAGCTTCGCGCATGTTGTGGCGGCCTTGGTTTCCATCATCGGGGTGCTGGTGTTTTCTTTCGTGCCGTTCAACTTGGGCCTGCTACTGGCGGCCCTTCTGGCCATGGTGGCGGGCGCAGAGGTCGAACGCCAAATCAGCAAAAGGGCCGCGCGATGACCCTGAGCACCGCTGAAATCTGGTTGGTCATCCTTGGGCTTGGCGCCGGGTCTTACCTGCTGCGTCTGTCCTTTCTGGGCATTGTCGGCAGCCGTGAGCTGCCCGAATGGCTGCTGCGCCACTTGCGCTATACCGCCGTGGCGGTCATGCCGGGGATGATTACCCCCATGATCCTGTTCCCAACGGCCACGGGCGGGCAATTCGACATTGTGCGCATGGGGGCCGCGATTGCGACCATTGCCATCAGCCTATGGACACGCAACGCCACGCTGACCATTTTCGGGGGCGCGGCGGCGCTGTTTGCGCTGCATTTCCTGCTGGCAGCCTAATCCCGGCGCAGCACCGCGCCGGGGTTCATAATACCCATAGGGTCCAGCGCCGTCTTGATGGCGCGCATGGCGGCCAATTTTACCGGGTCGCCATAGCGTTCCAAATCGCCAATTTTCAACCGGCCAATGCCATGTTCGGCGCTGACCGACCCACCCAAACCATGCACCATGTCATGCACGCAGGTCTTGATCGCGTCGCGCTGGTGTTCATGATCGGCCCGCGTGTGGCCCGGCATGGGGAACACGTTGTAATGCAGGTTGCCATCGCCCAGATGCCCGAAACAGTTGATGCGGAACGCGCCAAGTTGCGCAAGCGCCGGTCCTGCCATCTCGACAAAACGCGGCAGTTCGGACAGGGGCAGCGAAATATCATGGCTCGACACTGCGCCGATATGGCGATTGGCCTCGGGGATGGATTCGCGCAACCGCCAGAATTCGGCGCGCTGCGCGGCGTTTTGCGCGATCAGCCCATCCGTGACCAACCCGCATTCCATGGCGTCTGTCAGAACCGCTTCCAGCATTCCGGCCAGATCGACGCCATCGGGTGCTCCGATATCCAGCAGGACCATCCAGTCCGGGGCTTGCGCGAAAGGCTGGCGCACCTGCGGCATGGTTTCGGCCAGAAAGGCCAGCCCCATGCCACCGATCAATTCGCAAGCAGAGATCATTCCCGACAGCCGGTCCTGCGCCAAGGCCAGAAGGTCCAGCGCCGCGCGGGGGCTGTCCACCACCAGCAGCGCCGCGCCCTCGGCGCGGTTGCGCGGGAACAGGCGCAGACTGGCCGCCGTGATAACCCCAAGCGTGCCTTCTGACCCCAGCAGCAAATGGCGCAGATCGTAGCCCGTGTTGTCCTTGCGCAGCCGTTTCAGCCCGTGCCAGATGCGGCCATCGGGCAGCACGACTTCCAACCCCAGAACCAGATCGCGCGCATTGCCGTAACGCAGCACGTTCACGCCGCCCGCATTCGTGGCCAACAAGCCCCCGATCCGCGCCGACCCTTCCGAAGCCAATGACAATGGAAACAGCCGCGCCGCGCCCTCTGCCGCCGCGTGCACGTCCGACAAAATTGCGCCGGCCTCTGCAATCAGGACATTCTCGGACGGGTAGACAGCGCGGATCGAGGTCATCCGTTCCAGCGACAGCAACAAAGGTGCCGGGCCGTCCGGTGCAAGCTGACCGCCGACAAGCCCGGTGCCACCGCCATATGGCACCACGGGCACGCGGGCGGCATGACAGGCGCGCAGCAATGCCGCCACCTCTTCAACATCGCGCGGCAGCGCCAAGGCCCCGGCGACACCGTGCCAACGGCCGCGCGGCTCTGACAGATAGGGCGCGGAAACGGGGCGCAGCACACCGTCCGGCAGGTCGGCCGTAAGCCGCGCGACGAAATCCGCATCGCAAGGGGTCAGATCATGCGCCATCATGCGACCCAACCTAGCCCCGCGCGTGAGAAGCGCAAGACCCCGCGCCCCGGCACGCGGCCCCGTGGGCGCAAGACGCGCGCGCTACCCGGCATCCGTCCGCCCGCGGCGGTCATGCCGCAAATTGGCGTATAGCACATGCGTGCGCCAGCGCCCGGCAATCTGCAAATAGCTTTGCGCGACGCCTTCATACTTGAACCCGGCGCGTTCCAGCACCCCGCGTGACGCGACATTTTCGGGCAAACAGGCCGCTTCAATCCGCGACAGGTCCATCACGGTAAACGCATGATGGACCACCGCGCTGATCGCCTCACGCATATAGCCTTGCCGCGCATAAGGGGCACCGACCCAATAGCCCAAAGTGCCTGCCTGCGCGGGGCCACGGCGGATATTGTCCAGCGTGATGGCACCGACCAGTTGTGAATCATCGCGCCGGAAGATGAACAAGGGCAAGGCCGTGTCCAGCCGATGGCAGCGCGCCGCCCAATTCACCCGGTTCAGAAAGGCGCGGCGCGACAGGTGGTCGTCGGACCATGTCGGCTCCCACGGGGTCAGGAACCCGGCCGAGGCCCGGCGCAGATCCGACCAAGGGCGGTAATCGGCATGTTGCGGCAAGCGCAGAACCAGACGATCGCTGTCCAGTTGCAGCTTGGGCCGCCGCCCCAGCATCATGCGGCCAACCGCGCGTTCAATTGGGCAAGGTCAGGCGCATCCGTAACCGGGCCATAGAGCGCCATAGCACCCTGACCGCCCAGCAGTCCTTCGGCATGGGCGCGCACCCCGGCTACGCCGACTGCGTCTATCTTGGCAATGGCTTCGGACAGGTCCGGCACCCGGCCCCAGATGGACAAAAGCTTTGCCAAGCGTTCGGCGCGGGCCGACGGGCTTTCCAGCCCCATCAGCAGCCCTGCCTTCATCTGCGCGCGGGCACGGGCAACCTCTGCTTCGGACATGTCTTCGGCCGCGCGTTTCAGCTCGTCCATGGTCAGCAGCGCCAGATCGGCGACCTGATCGGCCCCGGTGCCTGCATAGATGGTAATCATGCCGGTATCGGCATAGGCACCCGACTGTGCGAACACGGTGTAGCACAGCCCGCGTTCCTCGCGCAGACGCTGGAACAGCCGCGAGGACATGGACCCGCCCAACGCGCCCGAAAACACCTGCGAGGTGTAGAAATCTGCGTGGCGATAGGCCGGCGCTTCCAGCGCGAAGGTGAAATGCGCCTGCTCCAGCGATTTGACCTCGCGCCGCTCGCCAGTCTGGAAGCGCGCAGCATCCGCGACCGCGACAGGCTTCGCGGTCAGATGCCCGAACAAGGGTTCGGCCAACCGCACCAGCATGTCGTGATCGACCGCACCCGCCGCCGACAGGATCATCTGCCCCGGCCCGTAATGGCTGGCGACAAAGCTGCGCAGGTCTTCCGCGCCAAAGCCCTTGACCGTTGCACTTGGCCCCAGAATGGGCCGCCCGATGGGCTGGCCGGGATAGGCGACCTCTTGCAGCCAGTCGAAGATGATATCGTCGGGCGTGTCCAGTGCCTGCCCGATCTCTTGCAGGATGACGCCGCGCTCGACCTCGATCTCGCGTGCGTCAAAGGCCGGGTTCAGCACGATATCGGCCAACACGTCCAGCGCCAGCGCCACATCGGCGCGCAGCACCCGGGCGTAAAACGCCGTCATCTCGCGCGAGGTATAGGCGTTGATATAGCCGCCCACATCCTCAATCTCCTCGGCGATCTGCAACGCGCTGCGCCGCGCCGTGCCCTTGAAGGCCATATGTTCCAGAAAATGCGCGATGCCGTTCTGCTCGGCGCGCTCATGGCGCGCGCCCGCTTCCACCCATAGCCCAACGGCGGCGGATTCCAGCGTGGGCATATGTTCAGTAACAATGCGAAAGCCGTTCGGCAGGGTCGTGGTCTGGATGGTCATGCAGTGCGGTTCTCGCGGATATGGGCCTCTATGGCGGCAAGGTCGTTTGGCAGGCGGGTCACACGTTCGGGACGGTCGAACAGGTCGGCCATGCGGCCCGGCAGCGCGGGGCGCGTGCCGGTGGCTTGTTCCACCGCGTCGGGAAACTTGGCAGGGTGCGCCGTGGCCAGCGTGACCATGGGCGTGGCCGACAGATGTGCTTCGGCCACATGAACGCCCACGGCGGAATGCGGGCACAGCACTTCGGCGGTTTCCTTTGCGGTGCGGGTGATGGTGGCCATGGTCTCGTCTTCCGAGGCGCGACCAGAGGCGAAGGTTTCGCGCAAAAACTGCAACGCCCCTTGGCTGATCTGGAACCCGCCACCCGATTTCAGCTCATCCATCAGCTGCGCCACGGCGGCGCCGTCGCGGTTATAGGCGTCAAACAGCGCGCGCTCGAAATTGGAACTGACCTGAATATCCATCGACGGGCTGATCGAGGGTTTGACACCGTCAGTCTCATAGCCCCCCGTGGCCAAGGCCCGGTGAAGGATGTCGTTCTGGTTGGTGGCGATCACCAGCTTTTCAATCGGCAGACCCATGGCGCGGGCGATGTAGCCCGCGAAAATATCGCCGAAATTGCCCGTGGGCACGGTAAAGCTGACAGGGCGGTGCGGCGCGCCAAGCGTGACAGCAGCAGAGAAATAATAGACCACCTGCGCCAGAACCCGCGCCCAGTTGATGCTGTTGACACCGGCCAGCCCAACCTCATCCCGGAAGGTGAAATCGTTGAACATGTCCTTGACCAGCGCTTGGCAAATGTCGAAATCGCCATCGACGGCCAGCGCGTGAACGTTCGCTTCGGACGGGGTGGTCATCTGGCGGCGCTGCACATCGGACACGCGGCCATGCGGATACAGGATGAACACATCCACGTTGTCCAGCCCGCGAAACGCCTCTATCGCCGCCGACCCGGTATCGCCAGACGTCGCGCCGACGATGGTCACGCGCTGCCCTGACCGCTTGAGCGCGGCTTGGAACAACTGCCCGATCAATTGCATGGCGAAATCCTTGAACGCCAGCGTCGGCCCGTGGAACAGTTCCAACAGGAAGTGATTGGGCGCCAGTTGTTTCAGCGGCGCACGGGCCGGGTGGCCAAAACCTGCATAGGCGCGGGCAATGATCTCGCGGAATTCGTCGTCGCTGAACGCGCTGCCAATGAAGGGGCGCATGACAAGAAATGCCTGTTCTTCATAGCTTAGCCCTGCAAGGCTGGCGATTTCCGACATTTTCATCGGCGGCACATGGTCGGGCAGATAGAGGCCCCCATCGCGGGCCAGCCCTGTCAGCATGGTCGCTTCAAAATCCAGCACAGGGGCCGTGCCACGGGTAGAGATATACTGCATGTCAGAACCGATCCTCAGTCGCGTTGCGCCCTGATACGCCACAGAAAGAAAACTGTCATCCCCGCCCAAGCAAGCGCCATCAGAAACCATTGCACCGCGTAGCCCAAGTGGTTGTCGGGGATCGACACCTCGTCTACCGGCATGGGCTGGATAAGCGGATGCGGCGGTTCGCTGGCGCGCAGGACCAGCATGACCGGCTCTGTGTTCAGGAATGCCGCCAATGGGGGCACGTCGCGGGAAAAGAACATATCGCGTGCAGGGTCATAATCTGGCGTAAAACGATCCGCATCAGCGGGCCATTGCAGGTTGCCGGTCAGGGTTTGCGGCGTGGTCTCTGGGGCGGGCAGGTCCGCGCGCGCTTGTTCGGGCACGAAACCGCGATCCACCAAAATGCGCCGTCCGTCGGTGGTGCGAAATCCGCCGATCACCCGAAAGCCCGGCCCCTGCCCCTTGACCGCCGACAGAACGAAGGTCTGTGCGGGGTCAAACGCGCCCTCTACGCGAACGGGGCGGTAATTGTCGGCCTGTGGCGCGGGGTCATCGGGCAAGCCGCCGGGTGCGCCCACCAGACGCGCTTGCATATCGGCAATCAAGGCAGATTTCTGGTCGGCGCGGTCCAGTTGCCACAGCCCCAGCGACAGCAGGATTGCGGTCCCGATCAGGCCGAACAGGGCAGGCAGGATCAAGCGACGGGTCACGGCATTCTCCGGCAATGGACAATGGAAAAGCGCGCGCCCGAAGGCCCGCGCTTGTCCGTAGCTACGATTTGGTCAGGCTTACATGCCCCAGATATACACGGCGAAGAACAGGAACAACCAGACCACATCGACAAAATGCCAATACCATGCAGCGGCCTCGAAACCCACATGGCGCTCTGCGGTGAAATGGCCCGCGCGCACGCGGAACCAGCAGATGGCCAAGAAGATCGTCCCCACAATAACGTGGAAGCCGTGGAACCCGGTGGCCATGAAGAAATTCGCGAAGAAAACGTCGCCTGCGAATGTGTAGTCACGATGGTTGACCAAATAGGCGTATTCATAGGCCTGAAGGAAGGTAAATGCCACGCCCAGCACGACCCCCAGCATCAAGCCCAGTTCAACATTCTTACGGCTTCCGCCATGGACAAGCTCATGGTGTGCCCAAGTCACCGCGCAGCCAGACAACAGCAGAACCAGCGTGTTGATCAGCGGCAATTCGAATGCGTTGATCGCGTAGATGTAGGGCTGCACATATTCCGTCCCGATGTATTCATACATCGGATACATCGCGTGCTTGAAGAAGCTCCAGAACCAAGCCGCAAAGAACATCACTTCCGACATGATGAACAGGATGAAACCATAGCGCAGGCCAATCACCACGACCGGGGTATGGTCGCCCGCATGGCTTTCGACGATCACATCCTTCCACCATTCGAACATGACATACAAAACACCGGCCAACCCCATCAGGAACAGCCATGGGCCGTTGTCATGCATCCACAACACCGCGCCGAACAGCATGATGAAGCCCGAGACAGCGGCCGCGAAAGGCCAGATGGATGGGGGAAGAACGTGGTAATCGTGGTTTTTTGCGTGGGCCATTGTCAGCAGTTCCCTCGGGTTTTGGACTGATCTCGTGTCAGCTTGGCTTAGTTGGTCACGACGTCTGCCGGGGAGTAATCCTCGGGAATGTCGGTCGCGTGGAAAGTATAAGACAGGGTGATCGTATGCACCGATTTCGCGTCGCGGTCGTCAACGATTTCGGGATCTACGAAATAGGTAACAGGCATAAGAACGGTTTCACCCGGTTGCAGCACCTGCAATTCGAAGCAAAAACAGTCGATCTTGGTGAAAAAGCGCCCGGCTTCGTAGGGTGTCACGTTATAGCTAGCCGTGCCGGCGATGGGCTGATCGGTCGGGTTATGCGCCTCGTAGAACGCCAGACCGGTTTCGCCGATGCGCAGTTCTGTCGTGCGCTCCACCGGTTTGAAAGCCCAAGGGAAATCGCGCTCCACCGAAGAGTCAAAACGCACGCGTATGGTCTGGTCAAGGATGACATCGCCCGCAGTGGCCGCTGTGCTGGTGGTGCCGCCATAGCCGGTCACGCGGCAGAACAGATCGTAAAGCGGAACAGAGGCCCAGCCCAAACCCGCCATGAAGGTGACAACGGCCAGTGTCTGCACCAGCGTTTTCTGTTTGCCGGTCAGGTTGGTGAGCACAGACATCACTCCTCCACCGGGATTTGGGTCGCCGGGTCAAGCGCCGGGCGATAGGTGTGGTCGAACGCCTCTAGCGTGCCGCCGCCCGAGACCTTCGCAATCGTCAATCCAAACACCAGCGCAATGAAGGCCAGCAGCACCAAGGCCAGCCCGGCATTGCGGCCAAAGCGGCGCTTGTGCAGCGGATGTTCGCGGGCAATTGCCATCAGAGCATCTCCATCAGGTTGAACCGAGCCGCAAATTCAGCATAGGCGGGCAGGTTACGTAGGGCCGCTTCGGCAATCAAGGCGCCGAACAGAACAAACAGATAGGACAGCGAGAAGCGGAAAACCCGCTTTTCGGTCGCGTAATTGTCGGCTTCTGCGACAACTTCGTCGCGCTTCCATATCGCCCAAGCGCCTTGCAGGAAACCAAAGCTCAGCCAGATCGCCGCCGCCATGTAGACGGGGCCACCAATGCTGGTCAGCCCGGTCGCGACCGCCACCGGCAAAAGCGCAACCGTGTAAACCAGAATATGAGCGCGGGTCGCGCGACGGCCATGCGTGACGGTCAACATCGGCACCTTGGCCACATGGTAGTCCGATTTCATGAACAACGCCAACGCCCAGAAATGCGGCGGCGTCCACATGAAGATCAGCAAGAACATAAGGCAGGCTTCAACGCTCACACTACCGGTCACAGCCGCCCAGCCGATCATCGGGGGAAAGGCACCTGCTGCGCCACCGATCACAATGTTCTGCGGCGTCGCACGCTTCAGCCACATGGAATAGATCACGACATAAAAGAAGATCGTGAAGGCCAGCAGCGCCCCCGCAAGGGCGTTCGTGGCCAGCCATAGCATGATGACTGAAATCGCGGACAGGGTCACGCCAATTGCCAGCGCCTCGCCCTCTGTGACCTTGCCGGACGGGATGGGGCGCTTGGCGGTGCGCTTCATGACCGCGTCAATATCGGCGTCCCACCACATGTTCAGCGCACCAGATGCGCCGCCGCCCAAGGCGATGAAGATGATCGCCGCCAACCCCTCGACCGGGTGGATGCCACCGGGCGCGACTAGCAAGCCACTCAGCGCGGTAAACACAACCAGCGTCATGACGCGCGGCTTCAGCAGCGCGACATAATCGCCGAACTCGGCCTCTGACGGGCCGGTCTTGGTGAAATCTGCGCGAATATCGGTCATAAGGCTATCCGGTCGGGACTGGCTGGCGCGGGTTTAGTCGGCGGTCGCAAGCTGAACGCGATCCCGCACATCCGCTTCCCACGACCCTTCGGCAAACTGCGCGCCCTGACGTTCCAGCCAGGCGACATATTCCTCTTCGCTGACCGCTTTGACAGTGATCGGCATATAGGCATGGTTTATGCCGCAGAGTTCGGAACACTGGCCGAAATAAACGCCCTCTTCCTCGACGTTGAACCAAAGTTCCGCCAACCGCCCGGGCACGCCATCTTGCTTGACCCCGAAAGCCGGGATCGCCCAAGAATGGATCACATCCGCAGCCGTAACTTGCACGACGATATCCTTGCCAACAGGCACGACCATCGCGGTGTCAGTGGCCAGCAAATACAGGTCTTGGGTGTATCCGTAATCTTCCAGTTCTTCGCGTTGCAGCATGAAGCTGGAGAACTCGACATCATGATCGACATACTCGTAACCCCAATACCACTGGAACCCGGTGGTTTTGATGGTCACATCGGCCTCTGGCATCGTTTGCTCGTAGCGCAGCGCCGGAAAGCTGAAGAAAGCAATGACCAGCAGAATAAGCGCCGGAATCGCGGTCCAAGCCACTTCCAACGGCGAATTATGGGTAAATTTTGCCGGCTCTGGGTTGGCACGACGGTTGTGGAACACGATGACCCATATCAGCAGCGCGGTCACGAAAATCGTGATCGGCACGATGATCCACAGCAGAAGATTGTCCAGGAAAACAACGCCCGAAGCCACCGAAGATGCCGGGTCTTGCAGCGCGGTGCCGCCTGCAACCGGCGCCCCACGCACCGGCAATTCCGGCAACTGGTCATCGGCAAGGGCGATCGTCGCAAACAGGCTTGTTGCGGCTGCGACAGCAGAGGCTGTCATGGCGGAAAATAGGCGCATTGTCGGTTCCCGTTTTTTGTGCGGCTTTTCGCCGCGTTCTGTCCGGCATGGTCACACGTCTGGCTGTATGCCATGGAATTCCGTTGAGCTTTGCCACTTGTAAAACCATATTACACATCTCAGAACAAGCAAAACTGATGCGACACATTGTTATTTATTGATCTATGTCAAAGACAGGTCGCGCAGAACACGCCGCAACGCGGCATAACCCCCGAAACAACCACCAGAGGCCGATATGACCCAGACCGAGTTCCGCCCTTTCGAGACCTTCATGGACGAGGGGCAGGCCTTGGCCGAATTGCGTGCCGCAACCGACGGGGCCGATGATGGCGAACTGTTCTTGGAACGCCGCTTGTCCGAATCGGTCAGTTTTGATGATGGGCGTGTGAAATCGGCCAGCTACAATGCTGCCGAGGGGTTCGGGCTGCGCGCCGTGCGCGGCGAGGTGACGGGTTACGCCCACAGCACCCATATGACCATTGAAGCGCTGCGCCGTGCGGGCCAGACCGCGCGGCTGGCGGTGGGTGCGGGCGGCGGCACGCTGGCAGATGCGCCGCAACCGACCAACCAACGCCTGTATCGCGACATTGACCCGGTGTCGGAAGTGGCGTTTGCCGCAAAGATCGACCTGTTGCGCGAGATTGACGACTATTTGCGCGCCGCCGATCCGCGCGTGGTGCAGGTGTCGGTCGCACTGGCCGCCACACGCCAAGAAATCGAAATCCTGCGCCCCGAAGGCCTGCGCCTGCGCGATGCGCGGCCCATGGCTCGGCTGAACATATCGGTCATCGTGGAAGAAGACGGGCGGCGCGAATCGGGCGGTATGGGCGGTGGTGGCCGCGCGGAACTGTCAGCGCTGATCGCGCGCGACCACTGGCAACCCGTCGCGAATGAAGCGTTGCGCATCGCGCTGGTCAACTTGCGTGCAGACCCTGCCCCGGCAGGTGTGATGGATGTGGTCCTTGGCCCAGGCTGGCCCGGCATCCTGCTGCACGAAGCCATCGGCCACGGGCTGGAGGGCGATTTCAACCGCAAGGGCAGTTCCGCCTTTGCCGGGCTGATGGGCCAGCAGATTGCCGCCCCCGGCGTGACCGTGCTGGATGACGGCACCCTGCCCGACCGGCGCGGGTCGCTGACCATTGACGACGAAGGCACACCATCGGCCCGCAACGTATTGATAGAGGACGGCAAACTGGTCGGCTACATGCAGGACCGTCAGAATGCGCGGCTGATGGGCGTGGCCCCCACCGGCAATGGGCGGCGCGAAAGCTATGAACACGCCCCCATGCCGCGTATGACCAACACCTATATGCAGGCAGGCGACAGCGATCCGGCAGATATTCTGGCGGGGCTGAAAGATGGCATCTATGCCGTGGGCTTCGGCGGCGGACAGGTGGACATCACAAATGGCAAATTCGTGTTTTCCTGCACCGAGGCGTATCGCGTGCAAAACGGCAAGGTCGGCGCCCCCATCAAGGGCGCCACGCTGATCGGCGACGGCGCAACGGCGCTGACGAAAATCCGCGGAGTGGGCAATGATCTGCAACTGGACCCCGGCATCGGCACCTGCGGCAAGGCCGGGCAATGGGTGCCCGTGGGCGTGGGCCAACCAACCCTGATGATCGGCGGTCTGACCGTGGGCGGCAGTGCGGCCTAACGCCCGCCCACCGGCGGTTCGGGCGCAAACACGCCACAGAATGATTGTGACAACGGTTTGAATGTCGTAACCCGTCCCGCAATCGTGTTGTGAAAGGGCCTGCCACATGCTCGACTTGGCGCTTGCCAATCTTTTGTCGCCCATCGTGTTGTCATTCGTGTTGGGGGTCGCGGCCGCGCTTGCCAGATCGGACTTGTCCGTTCCCGAAGCCGTGGCGAAGGGCATTTCGATCTACCTGCTATTCGCCATCGGGTTCAAAGGCGGCGTCAGCCTTGCCGAACACGGGATTGACCTGACCCTTGGGCTTAGCCTGCTGGCCGGGGTGGCGCTGTCCTTCGCGCTGCCGCTGATCGGCTTTGTTTTGCTGCGGTTCTTGTCGGGCATGTCACGCACCGATGCGGCGGCAGTTGCGGGGCATTACGGGTCTATTTCCATCGTGACCTTCGTGGCGGGCACGTCGGTTCTGAAAGATGCGGGCATCGCCTCGGAAGGCTATATGGTCGCGGTCGCTGCCGCGATGGAAGCGCCCGCCATTCTGTCTGCGCTTTGGCTTATCTCCAAAGGTTCGGAAGAAACCGAGATGAACGCGGACCTGTGGCGCGAAATCCTGCTGAACGGGTCCATCGTGCTGCTGCTGGGGGCCTTCGCCATCGGGATCGCAACCGGAACGGATGGGCTGGCGCGGATTGAATCGTTCATCGTCTCGCCCTTTCAGGGGGTGTTGTGCATCTTCCTGCTGGATATGGGTCTGATCGCGGGGCGCGGCTTGCGGCAAGCGGGCGTTCTGGACCGCGGCGCCCTTGCGTTTGGTCTGCTCATGCCATTGGTCGGTGCCACAGCCGGCTTGTTGGCCGCGCTTCTGGTTGGGCTGTCAACGGGCGGGACCATGCTGATGATGACGCTTGCAGCCTCGGCATCCTACATCGCGGTGCCAGCGGCTATGCGGGTGGCCGTGCCGCAAGCGAACCCGTCAATCTATCTGACCCTTGCGCTGGCGGTGACATTCCCGTTCAACTTGGTGCTGGGCATACCGCTTTATCTGACCATCGCCCAAAGCCTTACAGGATCGTGACATGCAGACACATCTCGCAAAACGGGTCGAAATCACCATCGAGCAGGTCATGCTCAACCGCCTGACCGATGCGCTGGAAAAGGCTGATGTCACCGGCTGGTCGGTGCTTCCGGTGCAAGGCGGCTCTGGCCGGTCCGGCACATGGAGCCGGGAGGGCCAAATCAGCCGCGGCACCGGCATGGTGCAGGTTGTCTGCCTTGTGCGCCCCGAAAAGCTGGACCCGCTGCTGGATGCGGCCTTTAGCGTCGTGAAACGCCATATTGGCGTGGTCTGCGTGACCGATGCACAAGTGTTGCGGGCCGAGCGGTTCTAAGCCCTAACGCCCACCCAGTTGCACCAGCACCGCGCCCAGTGCGATCAGCACCATCAGCGCCAATTTGCGTGGGCCGACGCGCTCTTTCAAAATGAACCAGCCGATCAGCGCGGCAAACACGGTCGAGGTTTCGCGCAGCACTGCCGATTCGCCCACGCGGCCCACCAATGTGGCCAGCATGACACCGCCAAAGCTGACATAGGCAATGACCGCCCCGGAAGCGCCGCGCAGCGCCAAGGGCCAAGGCGCAGGCGCATCGGCCATCCGACGATACCGCCACCAGCCGATGATCGCGAAATCGATCGAGCTGAACAGGAAAAACCACACCAGAAAGCGCAACGGGTCGCCCGACAGCCGGATCGCCCATGCATCATAGGTGGTGTAGGCCGCGACCAATGCGCCGCCCATCATGGCCCAAAGTAATCCCAGTTTCAGCGCGCGCAGGTCCAGTGTTTCTTCCGACAGGTTGCGCAGCGCAAGAAGCAAAATGCCGCCCGACAAAAGCCCCACACCCAGCCATTGCACGGGGCCATAGCTTTCATTGAACACCACCATCGCGGCCAGAACGGTCACAATCGGCCCGGTGCCGCGCACCACGGGATATACCACCGTATAGGCCGCGCGCTGATAGGCCAGCGCCATGGTCAGCTTGTAGAAAAAATGCACCACGACCACGCCCAGCAGGACCGGCCACATCTGGGGCGGGGGCATTCCGGCCCAGAAAACCACCAAGGGCAGTGACAGGGCCACCGTCGCCCCGTCAATCGCGCCGCGCGTCAGCCATGGGTCATGCGCGCCTTTTTGCAGCGCCCCGAAAGTTGCATGCGATACAGCGGAAACAAGCGCGAGGATGGTCGCCAATTGCGCACCCTCGGGTGTGCCTACCAGCGATAGAAGCCAGTCGGTCATGCCTCGGCCCGCCCCATTTAGTTAACATGTGAGCGGTCTACGCCCAAGCAGGCAACTTGGCAAGCCTCAGCCCTTGCGCGCGGCTTTCTCATCCAGCCCGGATGTGCCTGCGCGGCGGGAGAGTTCCGCTTCGATATCTGCCAAAGACACATCGCGCGCAGCGCACATCACCAGCAGGTGATAGATCACATCCGCCGCTTCCGCGGTCAGGCGCGCAGGGTCGCCCTTGACCGCTTCGATCACGGCCTCAATCGCTTCTTCGCCGAACTTTTCGGCGCATTTCTCAGGGCCTTTTGCCAGTAGTTTCGCGGTCCATGACCCATCCGGGTCGGCCCCTTTGCGCGCCGCGATGGTCGCGGCCAACTGGTCCAACGCGCTCATGCCAGCCTCATGGGAATGCCAGCGGCGGCCATGTGTTCCTTGGCCTGCCCGATGGTGAACTCACCGAAATGGAAGATGCTCGCGGCCAGAACCGCACTTGCGCCACCCTCGGTCACGCCCTCTACCAGATGATCCAGCGTGCCCACCCCGCCAGAGGCAATGACAGGCACCCCCACCGCATCGACAATCGCGCGGGTCAGGGGCAGGTTGAACCCCGCCCGCGTGCCGTCGCGGTCCATGCTGGTTAGCAAAATCTCTCCCGCCCCCTTGGCCGCCACGGTGCGGGCAAACGCCACCGCGTCTATGCCCGTAGGCTTGCGCCCGCCATGGGTGAAAATCTCCCACTTTCCGGGGCTGACGGTTTTGGCATCTATCGCCACCACAATGCACTGGCTGCCAAAGCGATCAGCCGCGCGCGCCACCACATCCGGGTCGGCCACGGCGGCGGAATTGAAGCTGACCTTGTCGGCCCCGGCCAATAGCAACGCGCGCACATCTTCCGGCGTGCGCACGCCCCCGCCCACGGTCAGCGGCATGAAACACTGCTCTGCCGTGCGCGTGACCAGATCAAACATCGTGCCGCGGTTTTCATGCGTGGCGTGAATGTCCAGAAAGCACAGCTCATCCGCGCCCGCCGCATCATAGGCGCGCGCGGCTTCCACCGGGTCGCCCGCATCGCGCAGGTCCACGAAATTGACGCCTTTGACAACACGGCCATCGGCCACGTCCAGACAGGGAATGACACGGGTTTTCAACATGGTCCCGTCATAGCCCGCACCTGCGCCGCGCGAAAGAGGGATTTGACCCGGATCAAGGACAGCTTTGCGCAAAGGCGGCACCATGGCGCGGCCTATGGAGGACACCACATGCGCGATTTCACCAACCGCACCGCCCAGCTTGAAACCCGCCGCGCTGAACTGATTGCGCGCATGCGGATGCTTGATGCCGAACTCGACAGCCATGGCGACCCCGACTGGGAAGAAAACGCCACCGAACATGAACAAGATGAAGCGATGGAAGCTTTGGGCCTATCCGCCCAAGCCGAATTGCGCATGATCGACGGCGCGCTCTCGCGGATGGCGGCAGGCGATTACGGATCCTGCGTCCGCTGCGGGGCAGAGATAAGCGATGCGCGGCTGGACCTGCTGCCCGCCACGCCCTTTTGCCGCGATTGCGCGCGGTAGCTTGTCTTGGCGCGCGGCCCGCGCTATGCGCGGGATATGCTGGATCAGAACACAAATCGCCCCGAATTGCCGCCCGAAATTGCGCGGCGCCGCACCTTTGCGATCATCTCGCACCCCGATGCGGGCAAGACCACGCTGACCGAAAAGTTCTTGCTATTTGGCGGCGCGATCCAGATGGCGGGGCAAGTGCGCGCCAAGGGCGAAGCACGGCGCACGCGGTCGGATTTCATGCAGATGGAAAAGGACCGGGGCATCTCGGTCTCGGCCTCTGCCATGTCCTTCGATTTCGCGAAGTACCGCTACAATCTGGTCGACACGCCCGGCCACTCGGATTTCTCCGAAGACACCTATCGCACCCTGACCGCCGTCGATGCCGCGATCATGGTGATTGATGGTGCCAAAGGGGTCGAATCCCAAACCCGCAAGCTGTTCGAAGTCTGCCGCCTGCGCGACCTGCCCATCTTGACCTTTTGCAACAAGATGGACCGCGAAAGCCGCGATACCTTCGATATCATCGACGAAATCCAGCAAAACCTTGCGATTGACGTGACCCCGGCAAGCTGGCCTATCGGCATGGGGGCGGATTTCATCGGCTGTTACGACCTGATCAACGACCGGCTGGAACTGATGGACCGCGCCGACCGCAACAAGCGGGGCGAAAGCGTCGTTTTGAACGGGCTTGACGATCCGTTGATGGAGCAACATGTGCCCGCCGCGCAATTGGCCGCCTTGCGCGAAGAAGTCGCAATGGCGCGCGAATTGCTGCCGCCCTTGGACCCGAAATCGGTGCTCGAGGGACATCTGTCGCCCATCTGGTTCGGCTCTGCAATCAATTCCTTCGGAGTGAAAGAACTGATGGACGGGATCGCTGATTATGCGCCCGCGCCGCAGGTCCTGCGCGCTGAATCGCGCGAGGTTGCCCCCGAAGAACCCAAGGTCACGGGCTTCGTGTTCAAGGTTCAGGCCAATATGGACCCGAAGCACCGCGACCGCGTGGCCTTTGTGCGTCTGGCCTCGGGGCATTTCGAGCGCGGCATGAAACTGCTGCATGTGCGGTCGAAAAAGCAGATGGCGGTCGCCAACCCGGTGCTGTTTCTGGCCGCCGACCGCGAAGTAACGGAAGAGGCTTGGGCGGGCGACATCATCGGCATCCCTAACCACGGGCAGTTGCGGATTGGCGACGCGCTGACCGAAGGCGAGGCCTTGCGCTTCACCGGCATTCCGTCCTTCGCGCCTGAACTCTTGCAGGCTTGCCGCGCGGGCGACCCGCTGAAGGCCAAGCATCTGGACAAGGCACTGTTGCAATTCGCCGAAGAGGGGGCTGCTAAAGTGTTCAAGCCCGCTTTCGGGTCGGGCTTTGTGGTCGGCGTCGTCGGGCAGTTGCAGTTCGAAGTTCTCGCCAGCCGGATTGAACTGGAATACGGCCTGCCCGTGCGGTTTGAGCCGACGCAATTCACCTCTGCCCGCTGGGTTCAAGGCTCTCAAGCGGCGGTCGATGCCTTCGCTGCTGCCAACAAGCAGCATATGGCAACAGATAGCGACGGCGACCCTGTTTTCATGACCCGCTTGCAATGGGATATTGACCGCGTCGCGCGGGACTATCCGGATGTGAAGCTGACCGCGACCAAGGAAATGCTGGTGTAGCGACATAGGCCCCCTGCGCGAGCGCTGCGCAAATCACGACCTCCCCGCGTTCCCTTGATAGACGCCAACCACTCCTGTCGCGCACCCATGAAACGAAGACCCCCCTCTTCGTTTCATTCTTGCAAAAATATCCTCAGGGGGTGAATTGGGCGCAGCCCAAGAGGGGGCGCGAGCGCCCCCTAGTTCATCAGTAACTGCGAATCAGTCCGACAAGCCGCCCCTGCACCTTGACGCGCGCCGCAGGCAGCAGGCGCGTTTCATAAGCCGGGTTCGCCGCTTCCAGCGCGATCATGCCTTCAACCTTGCGGAAGCGCTTCAAGGTCGCTTCATGATCATCCACAAGCGCGACGACAATGTCGCCATTATCAGCACTGGTTTGTTGCCGAATCACGACAATGTCGCCGTCATTTATGCCAAGGTCGATCATGGAATCGCCCTGCACTTCCAGCGCGTAATGTTCACCCCGCCCCGACAGCATGGCACCCGGCACAGCAATGTCGCGCATCGGTTCGCTGATCGCTTCTATCGGTGTGCCAGCAGCAATCCGGCCCATGACCGACAATGTCAGCGCCGCCGCTTCCACGGCCATGGATTGTGCGGGGGGCGTGGGTTTCGCCGGCGCGCCCCCGTCGATTACCTGCGCTTCGAACCCCGCTTTGCCCAAGGCATCTGGCAATTTCAGCACTTCGATCGCCCGCGCCCGATGCGGCAGGCGGCGAATGAACCCACGCTCTTCCAAGGCGGTGATAAGACGGTGAATTCCCGATTTGGATCGCAGATCAAGCGCGTCCTTCATCTCGTCAAAAGAGGGCGCAACGCCCTCTTTCTCCATCCGCGTGTGGATCAGCTTGAGCAGTTCGATTTGCTTGCGTGTCAGCATTGCGCTGCCTTTCGACTTGGCCCACCTGTCCTATGTTCTAACTCTGTTCCGCTCACAGGTCAAGCGCGATATACCGCATTTGTTCACCTGCCTTGCGCGGCCCATCATGGGCCGGGCGCACCAACAGCGCGTTGGACAGCGCCAGAAGTGACAACAACGCGCTGTCTTGGCTGCTGACCGGGGTGATCGTGCCGCCGGGGCCAAGCGTGGCCCGCATGTAATGCGCGCGCGGGCCGTTCTGCGGCAGGTCGCAACCCAAGGCGGCGCTATTGGTTGGCAGCGGATAATGCCCCAAGCCCTGCATTGCCCGCAGCGCAGGCCGCAAGAACAGATACCCGCAGACGATGGAAGACACCGGATTGCCGGGCAGACCCAGCAGCAGCGCCGACCCAAGCTGTCCGGCCATAAGCGGTTTGCCGGGGCGCAGCGCGACCTTGTAGAACGCGCGGGTGGCCCCCATAGCATCGGCCACCGGCCCGACCAGATCGTGATCGCCTACAGAAGCGCCGCCGATCGTTACGATCACATCAGCGCCTTGGGCAAGGTCGAACACCGCGCGCAGGCTGGCTTCGGTATCGCGGGCGATGGGCAGAATGCGGGCTGTCGCGCCCTCGGCTTCGGCCATGGCTTTCAGGGCAAAGGCGTTCGACGCGATAATCTGATCGGCGCGCGGCTGTTCGCCCGGCATGACCAGTTCATCCCCGGTGGCGATAATCGCGACATCGGGGCGGCGGGTGACTGTCACCTCGGCGCAATTCATCGCGGCGATCAGCCCCAGATCCACCCCGCGCAACCGGCGCGGCGCGCTGATCTGGTCGCCTGCGCGAAAATCCTGCCCTTGCGGGCGGATATTCGGGCCGCGGCCCAAGGCGTCCCGCAGGGTGATCGTGTCGCCATCGCGCGTCACATCTTCCTGTATCACAACCTCTGTCGCGCCGGGTGGCACGGGCGCGCCGGTGAAAATGCGCACTGCTTCGCCCGGTCCGACATGGCCCGCAAACATATGGCCCGCCGCCGCTTCGCCGGTCACGCGATAGCGCTGGCCCGGCCCAACCGGCCCTGCCACGGCATAGCCATCCATTGCCGAAGCGGCAAAAGGCGGCTGGTCACGCCCCGCGCATAGCGGGGCCCGCAACACGCGGCCCGCGGCCTGCGCCAATGGAACGGTTTCCGTGGGCAAGGGCATGGTCAGCGCAAAGATCTGCGCCAGCGCTTCTTCGACAGAGATCATGCGCCCACCTCATACCGGCCGGATTTGCCGCCATCCTTCAGCACCACTTGCGTGTCGAGGATGCGCATGGATTTTTCCGCCGCTTTCAGCATGTCATAGACGGTCAGCGCGGCGACGGTTGCGGCGGTCAGGGCTTCCATCTCTACCCCGGTCTGGCCGGTGGTGCGCACTTCGGCGCGAATACGGATGCCCGGCAGGGTTTCGTCCACGTCCAGATCCACCGCGACCTTAGTAATCGGCAACGGGTGGCACAGCGGGATCAGATCGGCGCAGCGCTTTGCCCCCATGATCCCGGCCAACCGCGCCACGCCCAGAACATCGCCCTTCTTGGCGCGCTGCTCGGTGACAAGCGCCAGCGTGTCGGGCTGCATCTGCACCGCGCTGGTGGCGACGGCCACGCGCGCGGTCACAGCCTTGTCAGAGACATCGACCATATGGGCATGGCCTTGGGCGTCGAAATGGGTCAGGTCAGCCATGTCACACCTCTGCCAGAACCGGGTTGGCAAGGAGGGTCGCGGTGGCCGCGGCCACATCATCTTGCCGCATCAGGCTTTCACCAATCAGGAAGCTGCGTGCTCCCGTGCGGGCCATTTCGGCCAGATCGGCAGGGGTGAACAGCCCGCTTTCGCAGACCAGCAACCGGTCTTCGGGCACCATGGGGGCCAGCGCGCGCGTGGTCCCCAGCGTGACCTCGAACGTTTTCAGATTGCGGTTATTGATCCCCAGAAGCGGCGATTTCAGGCGCAGCGCGCGCTCCAGTTCGGGCGCGTCATGCACTTCGATCAGCACATCCATGCCCCAGTGAAAGGCTGCATCTTCCAGATCCGCCGCCTGCGCGTCGCTGACAGAGGCCATGATAATCAAGATGCAATCGGCCCCAAGCGCGCGAGCTTCGGACACTTGGTAGGTGTCATACAGGAAATCCTTGCGCAACGCGGGCAAATCGCAGGCTGCGCGCGCTTGCACAAGGAAATCATCGGCACCCTGAAAGCTGGGCGTATCTGTCAGCACGCTCAGGCAGGTCGCGCCCCCTTTGGCATAGGCCTGCGCCAAGGCAGGCGGGTCGAAATCGGGGCGGATCAGCCCCTTGGACGGGCTGGCCTTCTTGATTTCCGCGATCAGCCCGTAGCCCGTGACCTGTGCCGCGCGCAATGCCGCTTCGAACCCGCGCGGCGCGCTGGCCGCCTTTGCCGCCGCCTCGACCCGAGAGGTCGGTCGGACAGCCTTGCGATGGGCGACCTCTTCCAGTTTGTAGGTTTTGATCTTGTCCAGAATGTCGGCCATCTTCGTTCCTTTGGTCAGGTTTTTGAAGGGCTGACACGGGCCAAAGCCTGTACCGCCCCCATCGCCGCACCGCTGTTGATACTGGCGCGCGCCATCTCTACCCCTTCGGGCAGGGTTGTTGCTTTTTGAGCCACCACAAGTGCTGCGGCCGTGTTCAGCAACACGGCATCACGATAGGCGGGCCGCCCGTCCCCCTCCAACAGCGCGGACAGCTCCTGTGCATTCGCCTCTGGGCTGCCGCCGATCAGGTCCTCAAACGGGTGAAGGGGCAAACCTGCATCTTGCGGGTGCACTGTAAACTCGCGCAGCGCGCCATCTTCCAGCGCCACCACCTGTGAGGGGGCCGCGATCGACAGCTCGTCCGTGCCGTCGCCGCCATGCACCAGCCATGCGCGGTCGGACCCCAATGCTTGCAATGTCTGCGCCATGGGGCGCAACAAGGCTGGGCTGAACGCGCCGGTCAACTGCCGCGTTACGCCCGCCGGATTGGTCAAGGGACCAAGGATATTGAAGATGGTGCGGGTGCCCAATTCCATCCGCACCGGGCCGACATGGCGCATTGCCGGATGATGCATGGGCGCCATCATGAAACCGATCCCGGCCTCTGCCAGCCCGCGTTCAACCACCTCTGGCCCGACCATGACGTCAATACCCAAGGCACCCAGCGCATCTGCCGCGCCGGACTTGGACGACAGATTGCGATTGCCATGTTTCGCCACCGGCACGCCTGCGCCTGCCACGACAAAGGCCGTCGCGGTCGAGATGTTCAGCGTGCCCTTGCCATCGCCGCCGGTGCCGACAATATCCATCGCGCCTGCGGGCGCGCGGACGGCCACGCATTTGGCGCGCATCACGCTGGCGGCGGCGGCGTATTCATCGACGACCTCTCCACGGGTGCGCAGCGCCATCAGGAAACCGCCCATCTGCGCGGGCGTGGCCTGCCCTTCAAACAGCAGGTTGAATGCGGTTTCTGCCTGCGCGCGGGTCAGCGGCCCCTCGGCGGCCAAGGCGATCAGTGGTTTAAGATCCGCCATCATGCCGTCACCTGCGCCCGGCCCAGAAAATTGCGCAGCATGGCGTGACCATGTTCCGAGCGAATGCTTTCAGGGTGGAACTGCACGCCTTCTATAGGCAATTCCAGGTGCCGCAGCCCCATGATTAGGCCATCCTCCAGCCAGCTTGTGATTTCCAGACACGCGGGCAGGCTGTCACGCTCGACCACCAATGAATGATAGCGCGTGGCCATCAGCGGCGAGGGCAGACCGGCAAACACGCCCTGCCCGGCATGATGCATCGCGCCCAGTTTGCCATGCACGATGTCGGGCGCGCGCACCACCTTGCCGCCAAAGGCCTGCCCGATGGTCTGATGCCCAAGGCAGACCCCCAGCAGCGGAATGCGCGCTTCCGCCGCAGCCAGCGTCAGCGGCAGGCAAATGCCCGCTTGGTCCGGGTCGCACGGACCGGGGGACAGCACGATCGCCGACGGGTTCAGCGCCATCGCCGCTTGCACATCCAGCGCATCGTTTCGGTGAACGGTGACATCGGCCCCCAACTCTCCGAAATAATGGACCAGATTATAGGTGAAGCTGTCGTAATTATCTATCAGCAGCAGCATGGGCGCGCCTTTCCGGGGCGAATGGGCAAATCGTGCCCCTACATGCCCCTGCCGAAGCGCCAAGGTCAAGCATGCCTACGCCAATGCATTGCAAGGCGCGGGTGATTATGGGAAACACCAAATAGTGTAATGGTCGGGGGCGCAGGTGGCATGATACGGCTAAATGGTCTGACAGGGGGGCTTTTGGGCAGCGCAGTGGTCGCGCTTGGCTTTGTCGGGAGCGTTGTTGTCGCGCCGCCAGTCTCTCGGGACATATCCGGCATCCCGGCATCGTCCAGCCCGGAAGCCCTGCCAGCAGATCCTGCACCCCAAACCGCACCGCCCCCGGACGCGCCTGCACCCGAACCGGAACCCACGGAGGTTGAGACCACCGAACAGGCTGACGCGCCGGAACCGGAAGCTGACGCGCCTGTGCCAGAACCGGAATTTGCCATGGACCCGGCACCAAGTACTGCGCCGCTCGCGTTGCCGGACCCGGTTCAAGACCCCGTGCCAGAGATGCCAGAGCAAGCGCCAACGGTGGACCCTGCGCCTGCGGACCTGCCCGCAGAGTTGATGATGCCGCAGGACACGACGCCCCCAAGCCCATCCCCTGCCCCCCAGATGGCTGACACGGAAGCGCCCGCATCCGACAACGCAGCGGCGCTGACTGACACATCGCCCCCCTCAATGCCGGACCCTGACCTTCGTGCGGCAACGCGCGGCTTGCCAGACGCGCCCGTCCCGCCGCGCGATCAGCCTTTGCCGCCCCCGCCCAGCGCCCCGGACGCGGCACAGGCCGCCCCAGAAGACAGCGCAGCAGACCTACCCGGCCTGCCCGGCACCCGCATTACCGGCATGCCCGGACAGCCAGCCGCAGAGCCTGCACCAGATCCCCAACCCGAAGACCCGCCAGCCCCCGCGACCGCGCTGGAACGCAACAGCAGTTTCAGCGGCACTTTCGACGACGGGCCGCTGATGGCCGTGGTGCTGAACGATCCGGGTTTGCCAACCCCGCTGCGCCGGGCCCTTGCGGCGCTGGAACTGCCCGTCACGATCGCCCTGAACCCGATGGACCCCAGCGCAGCGGAAGCCGCAGATCTGTATCGCGAGGCCGGAAAAGAGGTGTTGATCCTTGCAAATGGCCTGCCCGATGGCGCGCAAGCTACAGATCTGGACATCACCTTCGGCGCATGGTTCGACAGCCTGCCGCAAGCGGTGGGCGTGCTGGACCTGCCGCGCGGCGGGTTTTCACGCAACACCAACCTGACGGACCAAGTGCTGCCGCTGGTCGCGCGCGATGGGCATGGGTTAGTCAGCTTTGCCGGTGGGTTGTCGCGCGTGGACAGCGCCGCCGACCGCGAAGGCGTGCCCCATGCGCAGGTGTTCCGGGTGCTTGATGACGAGGATCAAAGCCCCTTCACGATTCGCCGCTACCTTGACCGGGCGGTGTTTCAGGCCAGCCAGATCGGAGAAGTCATCGTCTTCGGCGACGCGGCCAACGACGCCACGATGGAAGCGCTGGAAATGTGGCGCAGCGATGGACGCGCTGATCAGGTCGCAGTGGTGCCGATATCGGCGATATTGCTGACCCGGTAGGACCGGGGCAGACGGTGTGCAACGCGGAACCATAAGCCCATTTCACGGCCGCAGATACCGCAAGCCAAAAACCGCTTGCGTTTGTCCGGTCATTGCCTAGGAAAGGGCGCGTGCGGGCGTGGTGGAATGGTAGACACAAGCGACTTAAAATCGCTCGAGCCTGGCTCGTGCGGGTTCAAGTCCCGCCGCCCGCACCACCGATAATCCGAACATGTAACGGTGGCAGGCCCGAAGGGGCTTCGAGACTGCATATTACCCCAAATTATCAATGTCTTATGTGATGTTCTCGCGCGCAATGTGGCAGCAATTCTGCCACGAAAGCTGTCTTAAGATCTCTACGCAGTAGCGGTTCGCGCCAAGCGCGCGGGTTATCCGCGCCGCGCTTGACGATAAAGCACCCAACCCGCGATGCTGACCGCGATGGCGACAACCAGAATAATCAATGTCGCCAACGCGTTCACATCTGGGCTGACGCCCAACCGGACCTTGGAAAAGATCACCATCGGCAAGGTCGACGCCCCCGGCCCCGACACGAAAGACGCGATGACCAGATCATCCAGCGACAATGTGAAGGCCAAAAGCCAGCCCGACACCAGTGCAGGCGCGATCACTGGAATGGTAATGTCGAAGAACACCCGCAAGGGGCCTGCGCCCAGATCGCGCGCGGCTTCTTCCAAGCTGTCATCCATGTCGCGCAGGCGCGATTGCGCGATCACGGCCACATAGGCTGCGCAAAAGGTCGAATGCGCGATCACGACCGTGACCATGCCGCGCTCTGACGGCCAGCCCAGCGCCAGCTCCATCGACACGAACAGCAAAAGCAAAGACAGGCCGATCAGCACTTCGGGCATGACCAGCGGGGCTGTCACCATCCCCGTCATCAGCAAGCGGCCCCGGAAGCGGCCAAAGCGGGTCAGCACGAAGGCGGCTAAAGTTCCGATCACGGTGGCGATGGTCGCGGACAACAGGCCCACTTTCAGGCTGATCCACGCCGCGCCCAAAATTTGCGCGTCATTCAGCAATTCGCCATACCAACGAGTCGAAAACCCACCCCAGACCGTGACCAACTGACTGTCGTTGAAGGAATAGATAATCAACGACAGGATCGGGATGTAAAGAAACGCAAACCCCAAAAACGACGCCACGGGCAGGAACCACGATCCTCTCATGGCGCGCTCTCCTGCCGGGTTTGCACAGATTGCAGCCACATGATGGGCACAACGACCAGAAACAGCATGACAATCGCCACCGCAGAGGCCACGGGCCAATCGCGCGCCGAGAAGAACTCATCCCACAAGACGCGGCCAATCATCAGCGTATCGGGGCCGCCCAGCAGCGCGGGGATGACAAATTCGCCGATGGCCGGAATAAAGACCAGCATTGAACCCGCGATGATGCCGGGCAGCGACAAGGGCAGCGTCACGGTGAAGAAGGTTGTGATACGCGATGCACCAAGGTCAGATGCGGCTTCCAAAAGCGCGCCGTCCAGTTTCACAAGGTTTGCATAGAGCGGCAGGATCATGAAGGGCAAATAGGTATAGACGATGCCCAGATAGACCGCGAAATCGGTCTGAAGCATGACCAGAGGTTGGTCGATGATCCCCGTCCATAACAGGAAGCCGTTGATCACCCCATCGCGCCGCAACAGTCCGATCCACGCATAAACGCGCAGCAGGAAGGACGTCCAGAACGGCAGAATGACCAGCAAAAGCAGGATCGAACGGCGCGGTTCTGGCGAGCGGGCGATGAAATAGGCCAGCGGGTAGCCGATCAGCAGCGCCAGAAGGGTCGAGATCGCAGCGATGCGGATGGACGAGAAATAGGCGCTGGCATAAAGCGGGTCTTCGGTAAGGAATTGGTAATTGCCGAAGCTGCCCGCGTAGTCCCAGCCATCCGCGCCTTGCAGGAACAGCGGCGAATAAGGCGGGCGGGCGATCATGGCTTCCGACAAGCTGATCCGCCCCAGAACAAGGAAGGGCACAAAGAAGAAGACCAACAGCCACAGCATGGGAATGGCAATGACCAGCCAGCGGTCGCTTACGCCCGCCGCGCGGCCCAAGCCGAAGGCCACAAGCACCGCGGCGACCAGCCCGCCCAGCAGAAGCGCCGCGTTTTGCGGCAATAGCGCAGCGCCCGCTGCGGCCAAAAGGATCAGCAATCCGAAAGTGATTTTCAGAGGCAAGGGCAACGCAAAGCGCCCTGCCCCCACGGCGCCGTCCAGCGCACCGTTGCTCATTGGGTCAGCACCCGCACGACAGAGGACGGAAAGGTGATCGAGATTTCCTCGTCCCATGTGATCGGGTCTTCGTCGCGCAGGCGGTTCGACTGCGTGGCGGACACAACGCGGCCATTGCCTAATTTCAGGCGGTAGCTGCTGATATGCCCGCCATATCCCACATCGCGCACCATGGCGCGGGTGGTATTCACTGTGCCCTCAGCGGGCGCTATGCGCGACAGTGTGAAGCGCTCGGGGCGAATGGCCAGCGTCACGGCCTGCCCAACGTTCATCCCCTCTGGCGGGGTGATGATGACGCGGCCCAGATCAGCCGTTTCAACCGCGGCCTGCGTGCCCTCTATCGACGCGATCTGGCCCTCGAACAGGTTCACAGAGCCGATAAAATCGGCCACGAAGCGGCTGTTTGGGGTTTCATATATCTGGCGCGGTTCGCCGATCTGGCGGATTTCCCCTTCGGTCATAACGCCGATACGGGTGGCGAGCGTCATCGCCTCTTCTTGGTCATGGGTCACGACAATGAAGGTCACGCCCAAGGTTTCTTGAATGCGGATCAACTCGAACTGGGTTTCCTCGCGCAGTTTCTTGTCCAAGGCACCCAAAGGTTCATCCAGCAGCAGCACCTTGGGTTGCTTGACCAGCGCCCGCGCCAAGGCCACGCGCTGGCGTTGGCCGCCCGATAGCTGATGCGGCTTGCGCCTGGCATAGGGTTCCAGTTTCACCAATTTCAGCATTTGTGCCACGCGGTCCATGGCCTCAGACTTGGATTTGCCTTCGCGCAGCAACCCATAGGCCACGTTCTTCTCCACGGTCATGTGGGGAAACAACGCATAGGACTGGAACATCATATTGGTGGGGCGACGGTCGGCGGGGACATTGGCCATATCCTTGCCGTCGATCAGGATCTTGCCCTCGGTCGGGGTTTCAAACCCTGCCAACATCCGCAACAGCGTTGTCTTGCCGCAGCCAGACCCGCCCAGAAGGCAGAACACCTCGCCCCGGTAAATATCAAGCGTCACGTCGTTGACGGCGGTGAAAGGGCCGAAGCGCTTCGACACACCCTTGACCGAAATAAACGGCGTCGCATCGGGGTTCGTCCATGGGCGCGCGTCGGCGGCCAGAGCGGGCTGGACTGAACTGGACATGATGAGCCTTTCGGAATTGGCCCCGCCCGGGCTGCCGGGCGGGGCTATCAGCGTTTATTGACCGGTGCGAACCGTGGTCCACAGACGGGTCATAGTCCGGTCGGTGCGCGAATCGGCTGTGACCGAGGTAAACAGCTTCGCCATCACGTCTTCGGTGGGGAAGATGGCCGGATCAGAGGTGATTTCCTCGTCCACCATCGGCCAAGATGGGCGGTTCGCGTTCGCATACCAAACGTAGTTGGTGATCTCGGCAATCACGTCGGGTTCCATCAAGTAATTGATGAAGCGATGCGCGTTTTCCACGTTCCGCGCATCTGATGGAACAACCAACATGTCAAACCAGACCTGCGCCCCCTCTTGCGGGATGGCATACCACACATTCACGCCCTGCCCGGCTTCCTCGGCGCGCGCGGCAGCTTGGAACACGTCACCCGAAAAGCCCACGGCGACACAGGTTTCGCCATTGGCCAAGTCAGAGATATACTGCGACGAATGGAAATAGCGCACATGTTCGCGCACAGAGGACAAAAGCTCTGCCGCCGCTTCCAGATCAGCCGTTTCGCGCGACTCCGGGTTCAGGCCCAGATAGGCCAGCGCGGGCGGCAGCATTTCATCGGCAGAATCGAGGAAGCTGATGCCGCAATCGGCGACTTTGGCCGCGGTCTCGGGGTTGAACACCAGATCCCAGCTATTGACCTCGTAATCCGCGCCCAGACGCTCTGCGATGGCGTCGATATTGTAGCCGATCCCCGTCGTGCCCCACATGTAAATCGTGGAATGCTCGTTATTCGGATCAAACCGGGCAGAGCGCTCCATCAGCGCCGGGTCCATGTTCGTCATGTTCGGCAGCAGATCTTTGTTCAGCGGCTGGTGCACACCGGCTGCGATCTGCCGCGCCATGAAATTCCCCGTGGGCACAACAATGTCAAACCCGCTCGACCCTGCCAGCAAACGGGCTTCCAGCGTTTCGTTGCTGTCATACACGTCGATGGACACATCGATCCCGGTTTCGGCTTCGAACCGTTCGATGGCTGCATCGGTGATGTAATCCGACCAGATGAACAGACGCAGTTCACCTTCGGCAAAAGCAGGCGACGCGGCGCCAAGCGCCGCAACGGATAGAGCAAATCTCAATTTGGTCACGCGAGTTTTCTCCCTGATATATCAGAGCCCCGTCCAGAGGCATGGGACCGGTCTGCGCCTGCCCTCACGGCACAAGAATGGCGCGCGCTGCGTAAAACGTCTATAGGCTTTGCAGTTTATGATATGCGAACGCCCCTAATTCTGCGCACAGATCAGGCAAGATCAGCGCGCCCGCCCTCTTGACGTGCAGCGCACCCTATCGCGCTGCCCGCCCGAAGCACCGTCAGAGGCGTTTCACGCATAAGCTTGCATCGCGGCACATCAAGCACGCATGCCCGCGCTCTGGCATCGCCACAGCGGCGCAATAGCGTCCGTTCTGCTTTTTGCAGATATCGATGCGACCTCGCCATGTCTTGACCTGATTCTGGCACAAGGCATGGCGCGACCCTTTGCAAAGGAATATCTTGTTTGGAAACAAGCGCATGGCGTGGTAGGCCCGGAGGGACTCGAACCCCCAACCAAAGCGTTATGAGCGCTCTGCTCTAACCAATTGAGCTACAGGCCCGCCATGCCGTCTGCTACGCAGAATGCGTCTACGCGTCAAGCAGCTAGATATTAGCGCGGATCGAACCGGCCAATGGGTTTTTTCAGGTAGCTGCGGCCATCCGCCTCTGGGTCTGGCAAGCGCCCGCCACGAATATTGACCTGAAGCGCCTCTAGCATCCGCGCGGGCAGTTTCAGGGTCTGGTCACGGGCATCGCGCGTTTGGATGAAGGTTTCTTTGCTGATCCCGTCTTTCACATGTTTGTTGCTGGCGCGGTGCTCTGCCACCGTTGCCATGTAGCGCGGCGCAGCATCCGCAGCGGGGTAGTCATGCCCGATAAACAGGCGTGTTTGCGGCGGCAGGTCCAGAATCGCGCAGATGGAATTCCACAGGTCTTCGGTGCTGCCGCCGGGAAAATCGGCACGGCTGGTGCCAGAGTCTGGCATCATCAGCGTGTCATGCACGAAAGCCGCGTCGCCCGCGACATAGCTGACCGACGCCAGCGTATGACCGGGCGAGAACATGATCTTCACCGGGATCGTGCCCACCATGAATTCTTCGCCTTCGGCAAACAACCGGTCCCACTGGCGGCCATCAGTCGGCAGGTCCGGCAGATGATAGATCTTTGACCAAAGCTTCTGCACGCCGGTGACCTTTTCGCCAATGCCATGCGGCGCGCCCAGCTTTTCCTTCAAATACGGCCCTGCGCTGAAATGATCGGCATGGGGGTGGGTGTCAAGAACCCAATCGACCGTCAGGCCTTGCTCGGCAATATAGGCCAGAATCTCATCCGCGCTTTCGGTGCTGACCGCGCCTGCTTCGGGAAAGTAGTTCCAGACCGGGTCCACGATTGCGGCGCGCAGGGTCGCCGGGTCATGAAAGACATATTGTAGGCTGCCCGTCGGGCGGTCGAAAAAGGCGCGCACGATGGGTGATTTCAATTCGGATGGCATGGGTGATCCCTTTCATATTCTATTATCGCAATGTGATGTAATGTTCTAAGCCTAAGCTTCAACCCCGGCAATGTTGCCCTGCCCGCAAATTCAGGGTATCGCGCGCCATGGCATGGCTAGGCAGGAGCGCGCGCATCATGGCAGAAGGCAAAAACGGGCTAAGCTACGCAGCCGCCGGGGTCGATATCGACGCGGGCAATGCGCTGGTAGACGCGATCAAACCCGCTGCAAAGGCCACCACGCGCCCCGGTGTCATGGCCGGGCTTGGCGGCTTTGGCGCGCTGTTCGACCTGAAAGCGGCGGGCTATACCGACCCCATCCTTGTGGCCGCGACCGACGGGGTCGGCACCAAGCTGCGCATCGCCATCGATACCGGGCATCTGGATACGATCGGCATTGACCTTGTCGCCATGTGCGTGAACGACCTTGTCTGCCAAGGCGCGGAACCCCTGCTGTTTCTGGACTATTTCGCCACTGGAAAGCTGGATGTGCCCGCCGCCACCCGCATCATCAACGGCATTGCCGAAGGCTGCCGCCTGTCGGGCTGCGCGCTGATCGGGGGCGAAACCGCCGAAATGCCGGGCATGTATGCGGCAGAAGATTTCGACTTGGCCGGCTTTGCCGTGGGGGCCATGGAACGCGGCACCGCCCTGCCCGCCAATGTGGCCGCAGGCGATGTGCTGCTGGGGCTGGAATCGGACGGGGTGCATTCGAACGGCTACAGCCTTGTGCGCAAGGTGGTCGAACATGCGGGGTTGGCTTGGGACGTGCCCGCGCCCTTTGACGACGGCACGCTTGGCGCGGCGCTGCTGGCCCCGACGCGGCTGTATGTAAAACCCGCGCTGGCCGCGATTCGTGCGGGTGGCGTGCATGGGCTGGCGCATATCACCGGCGGCGGGCTGACCGAGAACCTGCCGCGCATTTTGCCCGATGACCTTGGCGCGGATATCGACCTTGGCGCATGGTCACTGCCCCCGGTCTTTGGCTGGCTGGCGCAGCAAGGCGGCATCGCACAAGCTGAAATGCTGAAAACCTTCAATGCGGGCATTGGCATGGTGCTGATCGTGGCCCCCGAACAAGCAGAGGCCTTGACCGCCCTGCTGACCGACGCGGGCGAACGTGTCTGCCGCCTTGGCCATGTGACCCAAGGCGCGGGCATCCGCTACAGTGGAACGCTGGCGTGAAGGTTGCCATCCTGATCTCTGGATCGGGTTCGAACATGGTGGCGCTGGCGCAGTCCATGACCGGCGACCACCCGGCGCGGCCATGTCTTGTGTTGTCGAATGACCCGGATGCGGGTGGCTTGGCCAAGGCGCGGGCTATGGGCATTCCCACCGCCGCCGTGGACCACCGCCCCTTCAAGGGCGACCGCGCGGCGTTCGAGGCCGCGCTGCTTGAACCGCTACAGGCGGCACAGCCCGACCTAGTCGCACTGGCGGGCTTCATGCGCGTGCTGACCGCCGATTTCGTGCGCGGCCTTGAAGGGCGGATGCTGAACATCCACCCATCGCTTTTGCCGAAATACAAAGGGCTGAACACCCATGCCCGCGCCATCGCCGCAGGCGATACCGAGGCCGGATGCACGGTGCATAAAGTAACCGCCGCGCTTGATGATGGGCCAATCCTTGGCCAAGCGCGGGTGCCGGTCTTGCCGGACGACACCCCAGAGCAGTTGGCCGCGCGCGTCCTGCCTATGGAACACCAGCTTTACCCGCTGGTGCTGCGTCGGCTTGCGATGGGCGACCGTAGGCCTGTCAGCCTGCCCTGAACTCTGCGACCGCGCGGCGGGTGCGTGCCGCCTGCGCACGGACAAAGCCCAGTTCCAGTTGCAGGCGCAAAAGCTCGGCTTGGTTGTTTTGCAGATCTGCCTGCAAGCCGGAATCCTCTGCCGTAATTAGGCCGACTATCTCGGCATTGCGCGCGCGCAAGCTGGCAATCTTGGATTGCACGCGGCGCACATCCTCGCGGGCTTTGTAATCGTCTTGGCCGATCTGGAAGCCGCGCAGAAAGGCCGCCTCTGACGCCGCGGGGCACACATTGCGATAGCCGCGCCCGTCTAGCCCCTCTTCCAGACCGCCAAGCGGCGTGCAATAGCTTTGCAACCCGCGCGCATAGCCCGCTTGCCATGCGGCCCTTGCAGGGTTCACGCCGGTATCGGCGCAAGCTTTCACATGCCGGGCGAATTGCGTTTCAGCCACAAGGCCAGCGGCCCCATCGCGCTGACCGATGCCGCCCCAATCGCCCGCCAGGCATTCCTCTTCGCTGAGCGATGCGCAGCCCGCAAGCAAGGCAAGCCATGCAACCAAGGCAAGAAATTTCATGACCCGCCTCCACCACCATGGCGCACGGCGTAAAGCGACACCGCCGCCGCGTTTGACACGTTCAGCGATCCGAACGCCCCCGCCGCCGGAATGCGCGCGATCATGTCACAGGTTGCGCGGGTCTTGTCGCGCAGGCCCGGACCTTCGGCCCCCAGCACCAGCCCGACCGGGCCGGGCGGCAGGCTTGCCAGCGCGGCACCCAGATCTTGGTCGCCCTCGCCATCCAGCCCGATCAGGATATAGCCCATCTGCTGAAGTGCGACCATTTCCTCTGCCAGATTGCGCACGCGCAGATAGGGCTGGCGTTCCAACGCACCACTGGCGGTTTTGGCCAGCGCCCCGGTTTCCGGGGCCGCGTGGCGCTGGGTGGCAATCACGGCACGCGCCCCGAACACCTCGGCGGAGCGCAGGATCGCCCCCACGTTATGCGGGTCGCTGACATGGTCAAGCAAGACAACAAGGTCGCGCCCTTCAGGGCGGCACATCTCTGGCACGCGGCCCCAATCCAGCGGTTGCACTTCCAATGCGGCACCCTGATGCACGGCGCCGGGGTCTAGCGGCGCAGGAAATTTGCGCGGATCAACGATCTGCGCCTCTATGCCAGATTGCGCTACCGCATCTGCCAGCTTGCTTTCGGCATTGCGCGTCAGAAACAGGGTCAGCTTCTTGCGCCTTGGGTTCATCAGGGCATCGCGCACTGCATGAAGGCCAAACAACCACACGGTTTCCTGACGCCCCTCGCGGCGCGCCTTTTCTTTTTCGATGACCCAGCTTGGCTTTTTCACGCGCACCCCATCCAGCAACTTGGCCGACAGCTTTGCGCAAGCGGTTGCCGCAGTACAAGGCCAAACAGACGGTGATGGAGTTTTCGATTTAGCGCCATTTCCGCCCTTGACGCCTTTCTGCACCTCGCGTAATCCACCGCGCAGAGGGCGACGAGCTGCAAGGTGCGGCAGCGGACTGTAACTCCGCCGGGGAGACCCACGCCTGGTTCGATTCCAGGGTCGCCCACCATTCCCCGACTGTATAGACCGGCAGATATGTCAGGGCGCGTTGCGCCCGGTTTCGGTCGCAAGCCCCCTGTTATCCTTGGATATGCTGCGCAGGATCGCGGCCCGGTCCTGCGCTGCGCGGGCTAGTAGATATAGCGTATCTGATCACCCCAGAAGCGTTCCAGACGCCGCAAGGCGCGCACGGTTTCATCCAGTGTCGCGAATGCAATGATGCCGCCATCGTCCAACTGTTCGGCCTGCCGGGCGAACAGATCTGCCACGCGGCTGCGGATGGCCTGCCCTTTCGGTGTCAGCCGCACACGGACCGAGCGGCGGTCGATCGCGCAGCGCTGGTGGTGCATATACCCCAGTTCAACCAGTTTCTTCAGGTTGTAGGACACGTTCGACCCTTGGTAATAGCCGCGCGATTTCAGTTCACTCGCCGTCACTTCGTGATCGCCGATGTTGAACAGCAACAACGCCTGAACCGGGTTGATATTGACGATACCGAGCCGCTCGAATTCGTCCTTAATGACATCCAGCAACAGCCGATGCATCCGTTCCAGCAACGCGACACTGTCAAGATATCGCGCCAAAGTCTGCCTGCGCACAGGGGCGCCCACGTCTTGTTGAAAGCTCACGCGATGCTCCGTCATATACTTCTGACGCCAAACATCGCGGAAACTTCCGAACAAAAAGTTAAGCGCCGTATCGCAACCGGTTTTCGACCACGCTGCGAATGGTCTGGAGCATGGGCGCGTGTTGGGCCGGGGCCTCTAGGGCGCCGGTAACCCACAGGTACAGTTCTTGGTCGTTCTCATCCAGAAGGCGTTCGTAGGCGTCCAGTTCATCCGCATCCAGCCGGGCCAGATCGGTATCCGCGAACGGCCCAAGGATAAGGTCCATTTCCTTCATCCCGCGCCGCCATGAGCGCATTTTCAGCCGCTTCAGGCGTGCTTCTTCCGGCGAAATCTGCATGTTAGATCGTTTCCTTTACAATCTGGCGCAACCGTTTTTCCATGCGCCCAAGCTCGTTCGACACACGGGTCAGATCCGCCCGCAACCCGCGCATGTCGTTCAAGATCGTCTGTGCGTCTTCGGCCAAGTTTTCTTGCGTGGCAGGTTCTGCCACCCCGTCGCCATCGCCGGTCAACAACCACCGCAAAGAGACATTCAGCAACCCCGCTGTCATTTGCAGCTTGTTGGCGCGCGGTTCTGATGTGTCATTTTCCCAACCCTGCACGGTGCGCAGTTTCACGCCCAGCCGCTTGGCGAATTGCGCCTGTGTCAGGCCCTGCGCTTCGCGTGCCGCGGTCAGCCGGTCGCCAAATGTGGCATGATCGCCCGAATACCAATCCCGCAGTTCTGAGTTTTCGGTCATATCGCTTCCTTCCGGATTTGATTGTGCTTGAACGGCCATTGGCCGCAACCTATGACATGGACGCCCAAGACACAAACCGGAGATTCCGTTATGGCTTTCTTGTCCGATACCCTGTCCCGCGTCAAACCGTCGCCGACCATTGCCGTCACGACCAAGGCCGCGGAGCTGAAGGCCGAGGGCCGCGATGTGATCGGGCTTGGCGCCGGAGAACCCGATTTTGACACGCCCCAGAATATTAAGGACGCAGCAAAAGCGGCCATTGATGCGGGGAAAACGAAATATACCGCCGTTGATGGTTTGCCAGAGCTGAAAGCCGCGATCTGCGCCAAGTTCAAGCGCGACAACGGGCTGGACTACACGCCTGCGCAAGTGACCGTCGGCACTGGCGGCAAGCAGGTGCTGTATAACGCGCTGGTCGCCACGCTGAACGCGGGCGACGAGGTGGTGATCCCCGCGCCTTATTGGGTCAGCTACCCCGACATGGTGCTGCTGGCGGGCGGAGAGCCGGTGATTGCAGAGGCCACCGCCGACACCGCCTACAAACTGACCCCCGACGCATTAGAAGCCGCGATCACGCCCAAGACCAAGTGGCTGATCTTCAACTCGCCCTCCAACCCCACAGGCGCGGGCTATACATGGGACGAGTTGAAAGCCCTGACCGACGTGCTGCTGCGCCACCCCCATGTCTGGATCATGTCGGATGACATGTATGAACACCTTGTTTACGACGATTTCAAATTCTGCACCCCTGCGCAGGTCGAACCCGCACTTTATGACCGTACGCTGACGGTGAACGGCGTGTCCAAAGCCTATGCCATGACCGGCTGGCGCATTGGCTACGCGGCTGGCCCCAAGGATGTGATCGGCGCGATGCGCAAGATCCAGTCGCAAAGCACGTCGAACCCCTGTTCCATCAGCCAATGGGCGGCGGTCGAGGCGCTGAATGGCCCGCAAGACTACATTGCCGAGAACAACTTGACCTTCCAGCGCCGCCGCGATCTGGTGGTCGACATGCTGAACGCCGCGGAAGGCGTGACCTGCCCGGTGCCCGAAGGTGCGTTCTATGTCTATCCGTCGATCGCGGGTTGCATTGGCAAAACCTCTGCCGGGGGCGCGCTGATCGAGAATGACGAAGCTTTCGCGACCGCCCTGCTGGAAGAAAAGGGCGTGGCCGTGGTGTTCGGCGCAGCCTTCGGCACGTCGCCTGCGTTCCGCGTCAGCTATGCCACGTCGGATGATGCGCTGCGCGAAGCCTGCACCCGCATTCAGGATTTCTGCGCGGGGCTGACATAACCATGGGCGGCGGGCGCGACTATTATTTCCGCCCGCGCCCCGGTGGGGCCATGCTGCTGCGCATTGCCTATGATGCGCGGCTGCGCCGCTCTGAAATGCACCGGATTGCGGGGATCAACCGGGCAACTGGCGCGGTGAATGTGGCCGATGGGCATGAGCTGACTGACCCCGAACGCGCGCTGATTGACGCGTGGCTGGCAAGCGGCAACGGCATGCAAGGCGATGCCGCCAAGGCCGCCGAACAGATTGGCCATATCGCCCATTGGGCCCAGTTCAAGGCCAGCCCAGCCGAATTGGCCGCTGCCACAGAAGAGCTGCTTTTGGCCATGCAAGACCTGCGCGAAGTGCTGGTGCGCAAAGCCGCGCAACGCGCGCAAAAACCCGAATAGGGCATTTTTGTGGTCGGGGTGTGAAAAAATCTGGCCGCACCCATAAATCTTTACCAACCTTTAACCCTCTGCGCGCAAATTCGTAAGCGAATGAGACGAGGTAGAACGGATGGCGAAAGATTTGTTTTCTTCTCACCCACCCTTCACCCCACCCACGACGGAAGAGGACAGGCTATCTTGGCTTCGTCTCATTCGCTCCCCTCGCGTGGGGCCAACCACCTTTCACCGCCTGATGCGCGAACATGGCACGGCGCAGGCCGCGCTTGATGCACTTCCGCAAGTCGCCAAGGCCGCTGGGGTCGATAGCTACACGCCCTTCACCCCCGATCAGGCGCAAACCGAAATTGAACTGGCCCGCGCCAAGGGCGCGCGCATGTTGTGCTTCGGGACAGAGGCCTATCCGGGCAGCCTTGCCGCCATTGCAGATGCCCCGCCGGTGCTGTGGTGCATGGGTGGGCGCAAGCCGCTTTTGCAACCCATGGTGGCCCTTGTGGGGGCGCGCAACGCATCCAGCCTTGGCACACGCATGGCGCGGATGCTGGCCGAAGGGCTGGGGCTGGCGGGCTATACCATTGTGTCTGGGCTGGCGCGCGGGATCGACACGGCGGCGCATCAGGCCAGCCTGAAAACCGGCACACTCGCGGTCATGGGCGGCGGGGTCGATGTAATCTACCCGGCGGAAAACGCGGTTCTGGCCGCAGCCATTTCCGATCAGGGCCTGCGCCTGTCGGAACAACCCATGGGCACCTATCCGCAAGCGCGCCACTTCCCGCCGCGCAACCGGATCATTTCGGGCCTGTCGATGGCCGTGATCGTGGTCGAGGCGGCAGAGAAATCCGGAACCCTGATTACCGTCAAGGACGCGCTCGAACAGGGGCGCGAGGTGATGGCAGTGCCCGGCCACCCGGTCGACGGGCGCGCAGGCGGTTGCAACCGGCTGATCCGCGAAGGCGCGACGCTGGTTCGCAATGTCGAGGATGTGCTGGAGGCGTTGAAAACCCTGCGCCGCGACACAGCACGGGACAGTAACCCGACCGCCAAACCGGCCCCGCCCACAGGCACCGCCCCGCCATCGGACCTGAACGCGGCAATCCTGAACCTGCTTGGACCAACTCCCATCCACGAAGATCTGGTCATCCGCGACATGGGGCTGTCGGCGGCGGTGATCTCTCCGGCCCTTGTTGCATTGGAACTGGATGGCGCCGTGCAGCGCCATCCCGGCGGGCTGGTCAGCCGCGCTTAGGCGGCTTCGGCATCCAGCCCCAGTTCCGCCAAGAATTTCTCGGCGTCAAGGGCGGCCATACAGCCCATGCCGGCACTTGTGACGGCTTGACGGTAGGTGTGATCGGTCAGGTCGCCCGCCGCGAAAACGCCCGGAATCGAGGTGCGCGTGCTGCCCGGCTCGACCCAGACATAGCCGCCCGGCTGCATTTTCAACTGGTCCTTGACCAGATCGCTCGCCGGGCTGTGGCCGATGGCAATAAAAACACCGTCGCAAGACAGCTCTTGTGTGGCGCCACTCGTCGCATGGGCCAAACGAACGCCTTGCACGCCGCCGCCCGCCGTGTCGCCCAGCACCTCTTCCAGCGTGTGATCCCAGATCACCTGCACTTTGGGATGGTTCAGCAAACGGTGCTGCAAGATCTTTTCCGCGCGCAAGCTATCGCGGCGATGCACCAGCGTGACTTTGGTGGCGAAGTTGGTCAGGAACAACGCCTCCTCTACCGCTGTATTGCCCCCACCGACAACCACCACTTCCTTGCCCCGGTAAAAGAACCCGTCGCAGGTCGCGCAGGCGGACACGCCCATGCCTTGGAACTTCTGCTCGGATGGCAGGCCAAGCCAGCGCGCCTGCGCGCCGGTCGCCAGCACCACCGCATCGGCCGTGTAGACCGCGCCGCTATCGCCCAGCGCGCGGAACGGGCGCACCGACAGGTCCAGCGACGCAATATGCTCGCTGATAATCTCTGTTCCCATTTCGCGCGCATGCGCTTCCATGCGCACCATCAGTTCCGGCCCGGTCACCATTGTATCACCCGGCCAGTTTTCGACCTCTGTCGTGATCGTCAGCTGTCCACCGGGCTGAATGCCCTGCACCAGCACAGGCTCCAGCATCGCGCGCGCCCCGTAGACGGCAGCGGTATAACCGGCTGGACCGGAACCGATTATCAGCAATCGGGTGTGGCGCGGCTCTGACATTTTCTTTCCTTTCGGCTGTAATCACCTTGCAATCTAGGCATTGCCCTTTGCGACACAAGAGGGCAAGCGCAACCGTTGGCAGTAGAATTAAAATTGCCCGAAATTGAAATATTATTGCGCAAATCCGCAAGGCGGCTTACATAAGTGCAAAACAAGGGGAACAACCATGTCGGGCGGAAAGCTTGATCCGATTGACCGCAAGATCCTTGCGGAACTACAGGCCGATGGCCGGATGACAAATGTCGAACTGGCCAAGCGCGTGGGCATTTCCGCCCCGCCCTGCCTGCGTCGTGTCCGCGCATTGGAAGAAGCCGGGTTCATTCGCGGCTATCACGCGCAAGTGAATACCCGCGATCTGGGCTTTGAAGTGCAAGTCTTTGCCATGGTCGGGCTGAACAGCCAAGCAGAGGCTGACCTGTCGCGCTTCGAACAACGGTGCCGCGACTGGCCGCTTGTGCGCGAATGCCACATGCTGAACGGCGAGATTGACTTCATCCTGAAATGCGTGGCCCCTGACCTGTCCACCTTCCAACGCTTCCTGACAGAGGACCTGCTGGCGGCGGACAATGTGATAACGGTCAAGACATCGCTGGTTATTCGCGGCGCCAAGCTGGAACCCGGCGTCCCTTTCGACGTTCTGGAAGCCCGCGCCGCCGAAGTCGACTAGGAGGTCTGGTCAACTAGCGCAGGATGTCTTCCATCTCGACAAACATGTTCTTCCACGCACGGTCGATCAACTCTGGCGACATGCGGCGCGGCGTGCCTTCGAAATCGCAGATCGCGATCATCTGGTCGATCAGGAAAACCGGCTGATAGTTTGCATAAACATTCCTGATCGTCGGATATTTGTTCTTGATTAGGTGGATGATCGCATCCTCATCCAACGGCATGCCCCGTTTCTTGGCGATCAATGCAAAAATCTTCAGGAAATCTTGTTGGCTTGGCCCGTCGATCTTGATCTTGTAGAAAATCCGGCGCAGCGCGGCTTGGTCGAAAATCTCGTTCGGGTGAAAATTCGTCGAGAAGATCACCAGTGTGTCGAACGGCACCACGAATTTCTCGCCCGATTGCATTGAAAGAATATCGTAATTCATTTCCATCGGCACGATCCAGCGGTTCACGATGGATTGAGGTGGCTCTTCTTGGCGCCCAAGGTCATCAATGATGAAAACGCCGCCTGTCGCCTTGAACTGCAAGGGCGCCTGATAGGTCCGGGATACCGGGTTGAAGGTCAGATCAAGCATCGACAAGGTCAGCTCGCCCCCGGTTATGACGGTGGGGCGTTCGCAATACACATAACGAGAATCGAACCGGTTGCCGGTCTGGCGCAACAGGTTCGGGTCGTCCTCCCATGTGTCGACAATCGTGTGAACGATCGGGTCATACACACTGATGACCTGTCCGGCATGGGTGATCGCGCGGGGGACATAGATCCGGTCGCCCATCGCCGCACGAATGCCATTGGAAATCGACGATTTACCATTGCCCGGCGGCCCATACATCAGAATGGAGCGCCCGGAACTGACCGCCGGGCCAAGGTCGCTCAACAAGGTCGGCGGCAAGATCAGATCACCCATCGCAATCTGTAGCTGGCGGCGCGTGATCTGCACATTGCGGATCGACTGTTGTTTGACTTGCTCGGCATAGCGGTCGAGCGGCACGGGCATTGCGCCGTAATATTCGGATTGCGACAGCGCATCCATGGCGCGCGCCTTGCCCGCCTCGGTCAATTGAAAGCTCGCCTCGCTTGATGTGCTTGCCGTCACGCTCGCCACTGCCTCTAGCAGCTTGCCGTGACGACACTGGTCGATCAATTCGATGGCTTGCGGGATCGGCAAACAGATCGTGCGCGCGATTTCCGAGATCCGCGACAGGTTCATGCGATACATCGTCTTGAGCAGGATATCCCGCATCATCACCAGCGTCAGGCCGGTATCGTCCAAATTGCGCGGAACGCTGGGCGCCTTAATGGTGGTGCTATGCATAATCTTGACCGATACTCCAACCCTGCCACCCGGCACGGGAAAATCCCAAAGCGGCTTAGCCCGCTAAAACAGCCGCGATCAGATATAACAACAATGCCGGGCCAAGTGCCAAGCCAAGCGGAAATTCACGGCGCTGCCAGCTTTCCCAATCCGGCGCCATGCCCACGATGGCCGCAGAACTGCGCGCCAGCCGATGCGCAACAAAGCTGACAACAATCACGCCGGACAATAAAAGCATGAAACTGCCCAGATCTGCCAGCGCGATGAACGGTGCCATGGCTGCCGCGAATTTGGCATCGCCCGCGCCCAACAAGCCCACGGACGCAAGCACGAACCCAACGACCAGCACAAGCGCCAGCCCGGCCCAGCCCCAGGCCCATACCGTCAATGGCAAGGCGAGCGGCCCGATGACCAAGTAAACCGCAACCAGCGCAATCACGGCGTAGTTGTGGATTTTCATCCATTTCAGGTCGCTGAACGCGACCCAAAGCGCAATCGGGGCCACGAAGGGCAAAAACCAAAGCGCAGCAGTGCCTGAAAGCGCCATCAGCCAAGCCCCCCATCCAGCGCCCGCAAGGCGCGCACCGCTTCGTCGAAATGCTGCGGATGCGTATCAATTGCCTCTTGTAGCAAGGTGCGGCCGACATTCACATCATCTTTGCGAATGGCGGCAATCGCCATGGTGTGCAGCAGCATCGCACGTTCTTGCTGGGTCATGCGCACCAGCGGCAAGCTGTAATTGCCCTGCGCAGCGCGGGCGAGCGCCATATTGGTCTTGGCTGTGAACAATTGCGGATCGTGCTGCAAGGCCTGTGCAAACAATTGTTCGGCTTCGCGCGGGGCGCCGCGCGTCAGTTTCGAAAAGCCCCAGTTGTTGAACACGCCCGACGGGCGCGTGGTCAGCCCGGCTGCGGTTTCGTAAAAATGATCCGCCTTTTCCCAATCTTTCTTGCCGTCTGCGATCATCGCCTCCAGCCGGTAACGGTCGAAGGTTTCATGGGTGGGCGGCACCGTGTTCAAGACAGATTCTGCGGATTCCCAGTCATTGGCGCGCATATGAGCTTCTGCCAGCATGACCTTGTCATCCTGCGTGCCATCAGGGTGCTGGGTTACTTTGCGCCATGCCGGGATCGCCTCGGCAAGGCGGCCTGCGCGCACCAGCGACCGTGCAAGCCCACGCTGGCTGGCCAGATTTTCGGGGTCACGTTCGACCTGTGTTGCGAAATAGGTCACGGCTTCTTCCGGGTTACCCGAAGCCAACATCAGTTCGGCAACATTCTTCTGGTCAACGGCATTTACAGCGTCGATAGCACGGCTGACATTTGCAGGCTTGCTACCACTGCACGCGGAAATCACGATTGCGCTGCCCAGAAGCAGCGTCAACAATACGGGTTGGCGCATTTTGCGTCCTCATTGCTCGTTATAACGGCGTGTCCAGCAGCAAAAATCTGCCCTGCCCACGCCGCACCAGCGAAAGCTGGTGTGCCTCGGCCTCACCATACCCCGTTTCCTGAGTTTTTTCGATTGCCAAACGTAGATTCTCTCGAATTTCCGAGGATCGACCGCCATCGAATGCAAAAGCGTTGCGAAAATGCAGCCCGGCTTCGCCCCATTTGCCCTGTTCACCCAGCGCAACCCCCAGATTGTTATGGGCAGGCACGAAGGTTTCGTCTTGTTCCAGCGCGCGGCGCAGCACCTGTTCGGCTTGCTGAACCCGGCCGAGTCGCAGATTCGCAGAGCCAATGGCCGACAAAATATCGACATTGACCCCCCGTTCGGCAGAGGCCCGGTAATAGGCCCGCAAAGCGAGTTCATACTCCCCTGCGGCCATCAGCCTGTGCCCGACCACAAGCCCGTCCACCGCTTCCGCAACATCGGCGCGCTGCGACACGATTTGATCTGGCCCTGCGCCCATGTCGCGCACGCCATTGCGCCCCCCGTCACCGGGGGGCGTGCAGCCCGCGACCGCGAATACGAGGCCAAGCCAGAGGTATCGTTGCATTACATGCCCGAGATATTGCTGCTGTTCAGTTCCGTTACGATGCCGACGATGGACGGACCGATCAAGATAATCAGCAAGGGCGGAACCGTAAACATCATGGTGCCAAGCGTCATCTTGGTTGGCAAGATATTCGCCTTTTCTTCGGCCCGCATGATGCGCTTGTCACGCATTTCTGCCGCAAAGACCCGCAGCGCATCGGTGATAGAGGTGCCATAGGTCGCCGCTTGGATCATCACCGTTGTGAAGCTGGTGATGTCAGAAATGTCGCAGCGCTTGGCAAGGTCTTTGAGCACCTCGCTCCGCTCGCGCCCCGCCTTTACCTGTTCGCCGACAGTGGTGAATTCCTCGCTCAAGGCCGGGTAGGTGTTCTTCATCTCGGTTGCGACCCGCTGAATCGATTGGTCAAGCGATTGCCCAGCCTCGACGCAGATCAGCAACATATCAAGCGCGTCAGGGAAGCCCGAAAGGATCTCTTCCTTGCGCGCCTCAACCCGTCCATCAATCCATTTGCGCGGGCCATAATAGCCGATCAGCATGGGAATAATGATCGCCGCCGCCCGCATTGGCGTGCTTTCGAAATTGTCCGGCGCGATGACGAAGACCACCAGCAGGGACAACAACAAAAGCCCGACCGCAAGGATGAATTGGAGTGCCTGAAAGTCGCGCACCGCGTGCTTGCCGTAATAGCCGGCCTGAATCATCCGTTGCTGTGCGGCAGACAGTTCTTTCGCGTCCTCTGGTTCTAGAAATTTGGCATATTTTTCCAGAACCTTCAGGCCGTTGCTTTGTTTGCGGCGCAAACTTGCATTCGGCTTTGCAGGCTTAGCGGTATCCGCCACTTGCACCTGTTCCTTCAGCTTGCTCATCGGATCATTGGATTTGTCATTGACCGCCGCGAAACCTGCAATCGCCACCAGCCCAAAACCAACAATCCCCAGCAGCAGGATCGTGCCAAACCCACCTTGAAAGATATCGAACATCGGAAAACTTCCTTTTCTGCTGACGCAGTTATACTTTGATATCGGTCATCTTGCGCATGTAGAGCACGTTGACGACCAGAAATAGCCCGACAACAATGGCCAATGGGATATAGAGCGGCGTGCCCTTCACCGGATCGTAGTAGTCAGGTTTGATGATCTGAATCATGACCATGGCCAGAATTGGGAAGCCGGACAGGAACATGCCGGACCACTTGGCTTCGGCGGTGATGGCACGGACGCGGCGAAACAGCTTGAAGCGCGCGCGAATGACCTTCGACAGGCCATTCAGAATCTCGGCCAGGTTGCCGCCGGATTTCTGCTGGATGGAAACCGCAACAGCCAGAAACCCGATATCGGGCAGACCGACGCGGTTGCCAAATTCAGCAAGCGCTTCGCCCGCATCGCGGCCATACGCAATCTCATCCGCGATCAGGCCCAATTCGGTGCCAAGCGGGTCGGCGATTTCATCTGCGGCAATGGCAAGCGCGGCGCTGAACGGGTGGCCAACGCGCAGACTGCGCACCATAAGGTCGACAGCTTCCGCAAGTTGTTCCTCGATTGCGGAAATCCGTTTCTTGGCCTTGCTGGACACCCAGAAAAACACGCCCCCCACACCCATGGCAATGCCGATCACCAAGCGCACGGGCAAGGGCGCACTGGTGCCCAAGGTCAGCATGACAAAGCTGAACAGGCTAAGCCCACCCATAAGCATAAGAAGCGTTTTGGGCGTGAAGGCAATATTGGCCTTTTGCGCGCGGTCCGAGAGCAACCCATAAAGCGGAATCATATCGCGCTTGACATGCACCGAACGCTCTTTGCGCAGCTGTTCGATGACATCGGTCTTGGATTTGCCCTTGGACATCAATTCAAGCCGACGATTCAACTTCGAATCATGCTGGATGCTCTTGCCGTAGAGAAGCAGGTAAAGCCCCTGTATGACCAGCAGGACCGAACCGAAAATCGCAATGTAGATCAGAGGGCTAAGCGAAAGTTCCATAGTCAGTTTCCTTTCACTTGGTCATAGATCGCCGCTGGCAGGTCGAACCCCCAACGCTTGAAACGATCGGCAAAATGCGACCGCAGGCCGGTCCCGGTGAAATGGCCAAGGATGGTCCCATCAGGTTCGATGCCGGTGCGTTCGAAACGGAACAGTTCCTGCATGGTGATGATTTCACCTTCCATGCCCGTGATCTCTGTGATCGACATCATCCGGCGCGAGCCGTCTTGCAGGCGCGAGACCTGCACGATGATGTTCACAGCAGAGCCGATCTGGCTGCGCACTGCCTTCAGCGGCATTTCTATTCCAGCCATGGCAACCATGTTTTCCAGACGGCTGATCCCGTCGCGCGCAGAGTTGGCGTGGATCGTGGTCATTGACCCGTCATGGCCGGTATTCATGGCCTGCAACATGTCGATCACCTCCTCGCCGCGGGTTTCGCCAACGATAATCCTGTCAGGGCGCATCCGCAGTGCGTTGCGCAAACAGTCGCGCTGGGTGACCGCCCCTTTGCCTTCCATATTGGCAGGGCGGCTTTCCATCCGGCCCACATGGTCCCCTTGCAACTGCAATTCGGCCGTATCCTCGATCGTGAGCACACGTTCAGAATGGCCGATAAAGCTGGACAATGCGTTCAGTGTCGTGGTCTTGCCCGACCCCGTGCCGCCAGAGACGATCACATTCAGCCGCGTGGAAACCGCCGCTTCCAGATAGAGCGCCATTTCCGGAGAGAACGCCCCGAAATTGACTAGGTCTTGCACCGAAAGCTTCTCTTTCTTGAACTTCCGGATGGAAACCAGCGACCCATCGACCGCAACCGGCGGCACCATGGCGTTAAAGCGCGATCCGTCGGCCAGGCGCGCATCGACATACGGGTTCGATTCGTCAACCCGACGGCCCACGGCCGACACGATTTTGTCGATAATGCGCAGCAAGTGGCGTTCGTCACGGAAGGTGACATCGGTCAATTCCAGCTTGCCCGCACGTTCGACGAACACTTTCTTCGGGCCATTCACCAAGATGTCGTTTACCGTGTCATCCTGCAACAGGGGCTCCAGCGGGCCAAGACCCATCACCTCGAAAAACAGGTCGCGATTCAGTGTCGAGCGCTCTTCGCTGTTGAGCACGACATCCATCTCGGACAGGGCCTCGACAACGATGGCGTTGATTTCGTCGCGCAGCTCTGCCTCGCTGGCGTTTTCCAGCGCCGACAGATTCAGGTTGTCCAGCAGGCGTCGGTGCAAATCGGACTTGATCTTGTTCATGCGCTGCTTGCGCTGCTCGTCCTTGGAACCGGGCACGGGTGCCGCAGCGGCCTGCGTCTTTGGTTCCACGGGGGCCTTGACGGGGGGCTTGCGCATGTCGGGCACCGTGGCGCGGGGCGTGCTTCCAGCCGAAGTGCGCAAAGGCTGCGCGGTATTCTCTGCGTTCTTGCGATAACGTGCAAACATACTTGGTCCTCGTTACTCTGCTGCCATCTTGGTGGCTGTGGCGACGCTGTGAAGTTCTGTCGCCGTTTTGCGAATTTCTTTCAAAAGCGGGTTCTTGGCCGCGAATTCGGCCAAGGGCAGCCCATGGTCGTTGGCATCGCGCACCTGTAATCCGCCATCGGGCAGGTAGATATTCAACTCTATCCCAAGGCTTTCAGCCATGCGCTTGGCCCGCGACTTGCCCCCCAGATCGGTGAATTTCGGGGCGCGGTTCAGCACGAAACGGTGTTTGGACAGGTCGATGCCATCGGCCTTTAGCGCCCGAATCATGCGCAGCGTGTTCTGGGCCGAACGCATATCCAGTTCCATCAGGGCGAAGAACGTGTCGGACATGTTCAGCACCGTTTCCGTCCAATGCATGATCGCGCGCGGCAGATCCACGATCACATAGTCGAAATGGGCGCAGGCCATGGCGACAATGCGATCAATTTCCTCTGGGCTGAGCAAGTCGAGCGGCAACATGTCGGACGGCGCGGTCAGCACATGCAGCTTGTCTTGGAAGACCTGCAACGCGGCAAAGAACGCGTCCGCATCCATAGATGCGGTCTGCGACAGAAGTTCGTAGACCTTTTCCGTGCGTGCCAGATCCAGATAGGTCGCCACCGACCCGGACTGGAAATCGAAATCCAGAATGCAGACGGACCTGCTATCCGATTTGGAAAGCTGAACCAGTTCCCACCCCAGATTGATGGCGAAATTCGTGGCACCAGCGCCGCCGCAAAGTGCCTGCACCGCAAGAACAGAGCCATGTTTGCCACCGGGCGCGGCCATAGCGGATGCATAATCGACCTGGGCCTGATCGGTTTTGTGCAGCCGCTCTATCGCTTCATGCAGCGCGTTTTCCGGCAACGGATATGGCACGAAATCCTCTGCGCCCGCGCGCAACAACTGGTGCAGCAGGATCGGCGACAGAGCTTCTGCAATCAGCAGAATATGAATGCCACGAGCCGCAGCCTTTTCGATAATGGCGCGCACGATGTTGACAGATGGCTCGTCCGCATCGTCTAGCGCTATGGCGATCACCTCCAACGCGCCGGCATCGGGTTCCGACATGAAGGCATGCGCCTCTGCAAATGTCAGATCGCCCCAAGACTCTCCGAACTCGGTTTCCATGTCTTCGATCAAAAGGTCGAAATTCTGCACATCGCGAGACACCGTGCAGGCGCGGATCAGGTCTGTATTGGTCGGCGATATGGCGGTCATGGCGGTCATCCTGAAATATTGCGAGATATCAAAAACCGTGCCGCCTGTTTTTGGCGACACTTCGGCAGAGCACCTCTGAAACAAAGATTGTCGATAAATCTGGCAAGATTTGGGCTTAAATCCCGGAATTGTTCGGCACAGACCCGATTTCATGAAAAAGCCCGCGTTGGTGGCGCGGGCTTGCAGGGCATAACTGAACAGGCATCGTTTGGCGTGATGTTATCGCGTGGAGACCTGCGCACCAGATGCCACGTATTCGCGGTGAATGATCCGCGCATATTCGCCATTCATAACGTTGGGGTGCCGCCGTATGGCGCCGGAAATCTCTGTCACGGTGCGCCGATTGGCCGGTTCGCGGCCTTCGCTGACGATTAGCGGCTGTTCTTCGCCGCGCGACACGATCGCGATGATGCTGCGATGCGGCACGCCGCGCGCCACAAGGTAGTTCCGCACGGCCTGCGCACGGCGTAACCCAAGTCGATAGTTCGATGCCGTGCTGCCCACCGCATCGGTATGGCCATAAACGGTGAAACGCAACTCGGGGAAACGCTTCATCCAGTCGGCCTGTTTTAGCAGGATGCTCTTGGCGTCTGACGACAGCGCAGCACTGCCAAAGTCGAAATTCACCATTGAGGGAACTTCGTCATGGAAGCGGCGGGTCATGATCTCGGCCAAGCTGATCTGCCCCGTCTGGACAAGGTGATTGTGCATGGTGGGGTTGCCAAAGGCGCCCTCATCCAAACCAATCCCGGCCTCGCGCTCGAAAGAGCTGCCACAGGCCGACAGGCCGAAGCCAGCAGCACCAAGCAAGAAAAAACGTCTGTCTACAGCCATGGCAAGCTCCTGCACCAAGGGTATGGCAAGATGGTCATTCCATCACATAGCCGTATGATCCACCGAAATCTTGCCGTGCCACCTCGCCAACGGCACCGCCGCCACGCGCGGACAAGCGCCCGTTCAGGAACAGCTCTCGCTCGCTTGGCGGGCGCACACGGTCTGTGGGCAGCATCAGCGCCTCGCCGCGTGTGGGCGTGACCAGATGCGCGGTGATGATGATGACAAGTTCGGTCTGGCTGCGCTGATAATCCACGCTGCGGAACAGAGCGCCCAGAACCGGCAATTCCGACAGCCACGGCACGGCAGTGGACCCCGAGCGGAAGTCGTCTTCCAACAATCCGGCGATGGCGAAGCTTTCGCCATCGCGCAATTCGACGGTGGTCTGTGTCGCGCGGCGGCGGAACGCATTGACGACCGTGCCGCTGACCGACACCGTGTTCGCGCCATCCAGCGAGCTGACAGCCGCTTCCATTTCCAGATTGATGACATTGTCGTCCAGCACACGGGGCGTAAAGGTCAGTTCCACGCCGAACGGTTTATACTCGATCGATACATTGCCATCTTCGACCACGGGGATGGGATATTCCCCACCGGCAAGGAACGACGCCTCTTGCCCCGACAAGGCGGTCAAGTTGGGTTCGGCCAGCGTGCGCGCCATGCCTTGGGTTTCCAGCGCCTCTATCAGCACTTGCGCCGTCAGGCTACCGCCGCCGACCCGAAAACCAAGCGTTCCTGCGGGGTCCCCCACGCTTGCCGTGGCGAAATTGCCGGTGTTCAGCGTGCCATGTGTGCCACCGGTAACCTGCAAGCTGCCACCAAGGGACTTGCTGACGCCGCGCTGCATTTCGGCAAACCGAACTTTCAACATCACCTGCTGCGTGCCACCCACGCTCATCAGGTTTGACACGCGGTCAGGCGCATAGCGTTGCGCAAGCTGCATCGCAGCATCCAGCCGGGCGGGTGTAGACACGGTGCCCGACAGCACAACGCCGTCATTCGCGGTGCGCACCTCGATCTGCTCATTGGGCAAGATCTGCCGCAGCCGTTCGCGGAATTCGGCAATATCGGGTGTCACCTGCACTTCGACATTCGACATCAGGTCGCCATTCACGCCCAGAACAGTCAGGGTCGTGCGCCCGGGCGCCTTGCCCAGAACGTAGATCGAACGGTCGGACAAGGTCGAGATATCGGCGATGCCGGGGTTCGCGATGGACAGTTCCGCAAAGGGCTGTTCGGTTTCGACAACCACGGCCCGGTTCATTGGAACGCGCAGGGTCGATGCGGAATCCGCGTTGATAACGCGGACATTTTGGGCCAGCGCGGGCGCGCCCTGTGCCAGCGCCAGACCGGCACAGGCCAGCAACATGACTGCCAAACTCTTGATGCTCATTAGATGCCTGCCTTTGAAAACTGCCCGGGCTTTGCCGATTATTTTCCAACACTATGCCCGAACCAAGACAACTTATCAAGATTCCAGACAGTTGCGCGCCGTTCTTTATGTGTTTTCGGCAACAGCCCAGCAAATCTGGCGGGGCGCGCGCAACCAACTACCCTATCTGGTGAGGGTGCATCACGCCGCAGCCACAACCTGGCACGTCTTGCGCCCGTTTCGCACCAAAGGGCTAGTTCGTGCAGGGTATTTCGATCTTGACCAACTCGTTGCCACGCCGGGTGCGGATATGGCATTTTTCTTCCGCCACCTGCTCTTCGGGGACGACACCCAACAAACGGTCTTGGGTCATTTCAACGGCGGCGGATTGCGCGCGGTCATCGACACCGACCAGCGCCAGCGACAAGCGGCCAGAATTTTGTGCCAGCGCCAAAGCTGCCGCCCGCTCTGGGCTTGCCTCTACTGTGACGTTGCCAGCGGGACGGATCTTCTCGGACCGGTCCATATTCGCGGACTGATCCACCGCGATGATGCGCAATTGGGATTCGATTAGCTGCGTCATCTCTTGCCCATTTCGCCGCCCGGACCAGAAGACATCGACATGGTCGCCGGGCCGCAGAAAGCCAGCGACACCGCTGATCTGGTTGACAGGAATAGTGATGGCACGCATTCCGGGGCTAAGATGCGAGGTGATACCTGCATCTTTGCCGGGAGCCGTCAGCTTGCTCAGTAAGATCGGCTCGCGCTCGTCCATGGTGCGCAGCACGATGCGATGGTCAATATTGTCGGGGAACAGGTCTTCGACCTTGCCCAGTGCGTTTGCTGGCACGGCGTAGTCGGGGAACGGGGCCACCAGAACATCATCGCGCGTCAGCCGCTCGCCATAGGTCATTGGGCGTTTGGCCAAGTACACATCAACCATCTTGACGGTATTCGCATTGGCACGAGCATGGGCCAGTTCGACCTGCATTTGCGAGATGTAGCCATGGGTTTGATAGGCGGCCGCACCGGCCAAGCCAAGACCCGCAACAAGGACAGCTCCGAAAACAAGGCGCATTGCGAATTCCTTTCAATTAATCGCCCGGACGTGCCGGGGAAAGCACCAGTTAATCCTATGCCACTGGAATATGGCAGATTATTGTTCACACCGCGTTAAGAACTGGAAGCTCTGGTCCCTGCTGGAACAGCTGCCCCCAAGCATCGAACCCACGCGGTATGAAAAGGAAGAGCGCCCCCAAAAAGGAGCGCTCAGGAAGCTCATGCAAGGGCCGTGTATCAGTCGGGATCAGCTGCGCCGGTCGTGCCCAGGGTGGTCCCGGTCAGGTTGGCCACGGTCGCACCTGCCAGCGAGGTGTTGATGTCGCCAGCCAGATCGTTCACGCCAGTGCGAACGGAGGTCACAACGGCAATGCCCAGACCCACGATAGCTGCGGTCAAAACAACCCAGTCAACGGTCACGGCACCAGATTCGTCAGCGGCGAAGGTTTTGATGTTTGCGAACAGTTTCATTTTCAAGTCTCCAACATTTGAACAGTTTCTACTCAGCCGAACCGGTTACTCATAAAGGTGATTTGTCATTCACCGCTTGGCTGAGGACCATATAGCCCCCGGAGCATGGCAGGAATGGGGCACGATTCAGACCATTTCAGAGCATTTGACGATTTTCGTACATCCGTTCGCGGCAGCACAAGGCACCGCTGTTCGGTCAGCAACAGAACCCGCATTCCGTAGCACACAAAGCCGAATCTGCTGGATTCGTGGGTGTATTATCGGCATCCTGCCGCAAAAGCATAAAAGAGCAGTTAATCACATGAGGCCCAAACGCATTCTCGTGGCGGCAATTTGCGTGGCATGTGCCCCGGCATTTGCCCCAGCGCAGGACCAGAGGCAGGGCGATTTCACCTTTCGGCGCATTGCTGTGGGCGAAAGCGGTGTTGGGCGACGAATTACCGTGCAGATCGACCCCGAGGAACAGGCCGCGCGCCTGGCGGCAGCCCCCCGTGTTCCGCAAACGCCGCCGCCTGCCACGGCCGAGCGACCGGATGCCGGGGATGTAGGGCAATTCGCGTGGTTCTGGAGCGCTGTGCCCGCTGCCGGCGGACCAGACCTGTCGCGTTTTCTGGCCGCGCGCGATGCGCTTTTGGCGCCCCCCACGGGCGCGACGATCCGCGCACCGCGCCTGCAAGACCTACAGAACATTGCGCAATCGCACGCGCCTGCAATCTTGCTGGCCACGATCGGCACACGCGTATCGCCCGCGCTGGCGCTGGCGGTGATCGCTGTCGAATCGGCAGGGCGCGCAGATGCCGTCAGTTCCGCCAATGCACAAGGGCTGATGCAACTTATCCCCGCCACGGCAGAACGCTTTGGCGTGACGGACCCGTTCGACAGCACACAGAACATAACCGGCGGTGTGCAATACCTGAACTGGCTGATGGAACGGTTTGACAACGACGTGGTGCTGGCCTTGGCAGGCTATAATGCAGGCGAAGGCGCGGTAGAGCGCAATGACGGCGTGCCGCCCTATGCCGAAACCCGCGACTATGTGCCAAAGGTGCTGGCTGCATGGCAGGTCGCGCGCGGGCTATGCGCGACCGTGCCGGAATTGCCCAGCGACCCTTGCGTGTTCAAGGTCGCGCAATCGGGTTAACCGACGATCGCGGCCTCTGTCGCGGCGCGGATATCATCCTCTGACACGCCATCGGCGCATTCGACGATCTTCAAACCGCCTTCGACCACATCCAGAACGCCCAGATTCGTGATAATGCGTTTGACCACACCCGTCGCCGTCAATGGCAGGGTGCAGGCTTTCAGCAGTTTCGATTCGCCCGCCTTGTTGGTGTGGTCCATCACCACGATCACGCGCTTCACGCCCGCAACAAGGTCCATCGCGCCGCCCATGCCCTTGACCAGCTTGCCGGGGATCATCCAGTTCGCGATATCGCCATTCTCGGCCACTTCCATCGCGCCAAGGATCGCCATGTTGATCTTGCCGCCCCGGATCATCGCAAAGCTCTCGGCGCTGTCGAAATAGGCCGTGTGGGGCAGCGCCGTGACGGTCTGCTTGCCGGCATTGATCAGATCGGGGTCAATCTCATCCTCTGTTGGGAAGGGGCCAATGCCCAGCATCCCGTTTTCGGATTGCAAGGTGACATGCACGCCTTCGGGAATGTAATTGGCCACCAGCGTGGGAATGCCGATGCCAAGATTGACATACATACCATCTTGCAGTTCCTGCGCCGCGCGCGCGGCCATCTGGTTACGGTCCCAGGGCATTTGTGATCCTTTTGGGTTCAAACCTATAAATTGACTGGCACGTCCAACAGCACCACCGTTCCAGCGGCCCCCCGCACCACATTGAGCGTGGCGTCAAGGCCGTTCAACAAGCCGCGCACCAGGCGTCCGCCCGCGTGTTTTTCATTCGGCCAAGCTAGATCAGCGGACAAGCCTTCGCCATCGTCGCTAATCATGATCCGCACGCCGCCGCCCGACAGGTTGGTGACGCGCAGTTCTATCCGGCCTTCGTCTTGCAGGTTGAACGCGTGGTTGAACGCATTGTGCAGGGTTTCCGACACGATCATCGCCAGACGGGTCGCGTGGTCCAAAGAGATCTCGGCGCGTTCTACCGTCTGCACAAAGCGAATGCCCGCGCGCCCTTCGTCATGCGCAATGGCCGAAGCCACGCGCCCCAGAAGCGTGCCAATGTCAATCTTGCCGCGCCCATCAACCCCGCCGGTCAGGCGCATTTCCTCGTAGACCAGTTGCAGCGTTTCCAAGCGACGCGGCAGGGCTTCCAACTCGCGCCGGGTCGACATCTCGTCGGCGGCCGCAGGTTCGCGCAGACTGGTCAGGATAAGCGCCAGATCGCGCTGCACCAAGTTCTGAACGACCGTCAGATTGTCGCCGGAAATGCGGTTATCGGCGCCACGGTCATTTTCGGTCAGTTCTTTCTGGATGCCGAAGAAAAACACCACCTCGCCGCAGTCATCCAGAATCGGGGCGATAATCAGGCGGTTGAAAAAGGGCGTGCCATTGGCGCGATAATTCACGATATCGACCGACACTTCGCGCTTGGTCGCGATCCCCATGCGAATGCGGTCCACGTCGCGCTTGTCGGTCTTCTCGCCTTGCAGAAATCGACAATTCCGCCCAACGGCCACGGCACTGCTATAGCCAGTCGTGCGCTCGAACGCGTCATTGACATAAACGATGGGGTTGTCGTTTTGGTTCGGGTCCGTCAGGACCATGGCAATGCTCATCCGCGAGAACCCGGAAAAAGCGTCATTGGTGCCCAGCGCCCTTGAAAGTGATTGCCCCTCCATCGCCCCTCCTCGTTACGCGGCGCGCGTAGTGCGCTGTTCGATGCGCTTCTCGTGTTCCCCTTGAATCAGGCGGTGAACATAGATCCCCGGCAGGTGGATCGCGTCGGGGTCCAGCGTGCCCGGTTCGACGATCTCCTCCACCTCCAGCACGCAGACGCGCCCGCATTTCGCGGCAGGCGGGTTGAAGTTGCGCGCGGTCTTGCGGAAGATCGCATTACCCGTGGTGTCAGCTTTCCACGCTTTCACAATGGACAGGTCCGCAAAGATGCCTTCTTCCAGAATGAAGGTTTCTCCGTTGAACTCCTTGTGCTCCTTGCCCTCGGCAATCTGCGTGCCAACGCCGGTGCGGGTGTAGAAGCCCGCAATCCCTGCCCCACCGGCCCGCATCCGTTCGGCCAAGGTGCCTTGCGGGTTGAATTCCAGCTCCAGCTCTCCCGACAGGTATTGGCGCATGAATTCGGCATTCTCGCCCACATAGGACGACATCATCTTCTTGACCTGACGGCTTTCCAGCAAAATGCCCAACCCGAAGCCGTCCACACCTGCGTTGTTGGACGCGATGGTCAGATCCTTGGTCCCGACCTCGCGGATTGCGGCGATCAGCAATTCGGGAATGCCGCACAACCCAAAGCCGCCTGCGGCGATCGTCATGCCGTCAAACAGAAGTCCATCCAGAGCCTCGGCAGCGGAACCGAAAATCTTTTGCATGACATTTGCCCCTGAATTTGTTTCCATATCAGTGGCCCGAGGGAACCACAGAGTCAATATCGTGACGCCTGACACATGTCGCGCCAAGCATAAACATCAACTTTTATTCTTCTGATTTTGGCTTCGCCTTGGCAACTGGCTTTTTGGCTGCCGGCTTTTTGGCGGCAGTTTTCTTGCTGGTGCCCTTCTTGGCCGGGGCCTTCTTCTTGCCTTTGGTCGCGGCCTTGGCATCCAGCAATTCGACCGCCTGATCCATGGTCACGGCTTCGGGTGTTAACGTGTCCGGCAAGGTCGCGTTGATCTTGCCCCATTTCACATAGGGACCGTATTTGCCCTTCATCACATCCACGGCTTCGCCATCTGCGGGATGCGCGCCCAAGGACCGCAGCGGCGCCGCGGCCTGACCACGCCCGCCACGGCTGGCAACCTTTTCGGCCAGAAGCTGCACGGCGCGGTTCATCCCGACGGTCCAGACCTCATCAATGCTGTCAAGGTTGGCGTTGGTGCCACCCCGATCCGACGTGGTTTCGGCATGTTTCAGATACGGGCCATAGCGCCCGATATTGGCCCAGACCATCACGCCATCTTCCGGGTGCGGGCCGACCGCGCGCGGCAAGGATAACAGCATCAGCGCCTTCTCAAGGTCCATGCTGTCCACGTCCCACCCCTTGGGCACAGAGGCGCGGGGCGGTTTGGGGTCTTCCTTGGTGGCCTCTCCGCGCTGCACATAGGGGCCGAAACGCCCGGTGCGCAGGCTGATGGGGCTGCCCGCATCATGGCCCAGCAACTTGCCATCGCCCGACAGTTCGGCCTGCGCCTCGTCCACAACGCCGATGGGGCGGGTAAAGCGGCATTCGGGGTAATTGCCGCACCCGATGAACGCGCCACCGGACCGCGCGGTTTTCAGGTGCAGACGGCCCTCGCGGCATTTGGGGCAGATGCGCGGATCGCTGCCATCCTCGCGCGGGGGATAAAGCTGGGGGGCCAGAACCTCGTCGATCTTCTCCAGCACTTCCGTGATGCGCAGTTCCGAGGTTTCCGCAATCGCCGCCGAGAAGTCACGCCAGAACCGGTCCAATACCTCTTTGTAGTCGGCTTGACCCGCCGAGATATCGTCCAACTGCCCTTCAAGGGCTGCGGTGAAATCATATTCCAGATAGCGACGGAAATAATTGACCAGAAAGATCGTGACCAAGCGGCCCTTGTCCTCTGGCATAAGGCGGTTCTTGTCCTTGATGACATAGCCCCGGTCCTGAATGGTCGTGACAATGCTGGCATAGGTGGACGGGCGGCCAATGCCCAATTCTTCCATGCGCTTGACCAAGGTCGCTTCAGTATAACGCGGGGGCGGCTGGGTGAAATGCTGCTCTGGCGTGATGGCGCGCTTGTCCATCGCGTCGCCTTCGGCCATTTGCGGCAGGCGCTTGTCGTCGTCATCGACCACGTCATCGCGGCCTTCCTCGTAGACCTTCAGGAACCCGTCGAACAGCACCACCTGCCCTGTGGCGCGCAGGCCGACCTGCCCATCCTTGGACCCGATTTCGACGGTCGTGCGCTCCAGCCGCGCGGCTTCCATCTGGCCCGCGATGGTGCGCTTCCAGATCAGGTCATAGAGCTTGCGCTGGTCGCTGTCGGACAGGCGCAGCTTGTCGGGGCTGACGGCCATATCCGTGGGACGAATGCATTCATGCGCTTCCTGCGCGTTCTTGGCCTTGTTTTTATACATGCGGGGCGATTTCGGGACATAATCGGCCCCGTAACGGTCCTTGATGACATCGCGCGCCGCCATCACGGCTTCGGGCGCCATGTCGATCCCGTCGGTCCGCATATAGGTAATGTAGCCCGCCTCATACAGACGTTGTGCCGTGCTCATGCAGTGTTTGGCACCCATGCCGAATTTGCGGCTGGCTTCCTGCTGCAAAGTGCTGGTCATAAAGGGCGCGGACGGGTTGCGGCTAGCCGGTTTGGCTTCGACAGAGGTGACCGTCAGATCGCGCGACGTGACTGCCTGAACCGCCATTTCCGCCTGCGTGGCATTGGCCAGATCGAACTTGTCCAGCTTCTTGCCCGCAAGGCTGACCAGCTTGGCGTTGAACTGCACGCCGCGCGGGGTCGCCAACTCGGCCTCGACCGTCCAGTATTCCTGCGCGTTGAAGGCCTCGATCTCCATCTCGCGCTCGACGATCAGCCGCAGGCAGACCGATTGCACGCGCCCTGCCGATTTCGCGCCGGGCAGTTTGCGCCACAGCACGGGCGACAGGTTGAACCCCACAAGGTAATCCAAAGCCCGCCGCGCCAGATAGGCCCGCACCAGCGGCATATCCACGTCGCGGGGGTTTTTCATCGCCTCTGTCACCGCAGATTTGGTGATGGCGTTGAACACCACGCGCTTGACCGGCGTGTCCTTTTTCAACGCGCGCGACTTGGTCAGCGCTTCGGTCAGATGCCACGAAATCGCCTCTCCCTCGCGGTCGGGGTCGGTCGCAAGGATCAGTTCGTTATCGGTTTTCAGCGCGTCGGCAATGGCTTTCAGGTGCTTGCGCGAATCGCTCGCCACCTCCCATTTCATGTCGAAATCATGATCCGTGTCGACCGATCCATCCTTGGGCGGCAAGTCGCGCACATGCCCGTAAGATGCCAGAACCGTATGGCCCGCGCCCAGATATTTGTTGATTGTCTTGGCCTTGGCAGGCGATTCGACGACGACAACGGCCATGAATTCCTCAAATCTGTCTTGCGGGATTACCCCGGTGATGCGCGCTTACATGTGAGACGCAAGGGGGGAATGTCAATGCACCCCGCCGCGCGCCGCCTACAGAACGATCGGTTCCAAAGGGTCATAAAACGCGGCCATCTGCCCGCCATGAAAGGCCAGGTCGGGCAGGCTGTCGGGCTTGAAGCGCAAGGCCCGCAGTTCCGCTTCGGTCACGAAACGGCGCTGTGTCACCACGCCTTCGGGGTCGGACCATGCCGGGTCGATCTGCCCGCCGGTGATGCGCGCGTAAAAATAGATGTCGACCTGATGAAAGCTGCCCTTCGGGTCGTGAAATTCGTTCACAAGGCAGGGCGCGCCCACGGCAATCTGCAACCCGCATTCCTCATAGAGCTCGCGCTTCAGGTTGTCGGGCAGCGACGCGCCCCGCACAACCCCGCCACCGGGCGCGCACCACAGGTCGCTCTTGCCGTCGGGCCATGCGTTGACAATCAGCAACCGGCCCGCGTGAACAATCAGCGCGCGCACGGCAAGGCGGGGAAAGGTCATGGCGGCGTCCTCTGGCAAGCGGTGCCCTGCCCTACTATATAAACGCAATGAAAGCGATTATCCTGTCACTGCTGTTGCTGCCGGGAACGGCCATGGCCGATTGCGTTGTGCTGCTGCACGGTCTGGCGCGGACGGAAAATTCCATGTTGGTCATGGAAGAAACCCTGAAATTGCACGGCTACACCGTGGTCAACCACGGCTACCCTTCGACCGCAAAACCCATTGCCGAATTGCTGGACCATGTGGGCGAAAGCGTTGCGGCCTGCGGCACGGCGCCAGTGCATTTCGTGACCCATTCCATGGGCGGGATTCTGGCGCGCGGATGGCTGGCCCGCCACCGGCCCGCGCAGATGGGCCGTGTGGTCATGCTGGCCCCGCCCAACCATGGGTCTGAACTGGTCGATGTACTTTCCGATATCGACGCGTTCGAATGGCTGAACGGCCCCGCCGGGCTGGAACTGGGCACGCAAAAAGACGCAACCCCCAACCAGTTGCCCGCTTTCCCGGATTACGAACTGGGTGTCGTGGCGGGGGATTTGTCGCTGAACCCCATCACCTCTGCGCTGATTGACGGGGTGGATGACGGCAAAGTGTCGGTCGAAAGCACCAAACTGGCAGGGATGACCGACCATATCGTGCTGGCGGCCAGCCACACCTTTATCATGTCGAACCCGGTGGTGATGGCCGAAGTGTTGGAATTCCTGCGCTACGGGCAGTTTGACCACGGCATTACTTTTGTCGGCGCAATGCGCAAACTGGCAAGCCCCTAGCGCACATCTTGTTGCGCAATACCGAACCCCGGTTTCGCGCGATATGCCGCGCGCCCCTAGCCTTGCCGCCGGAAGGTCAGGTAATGCGGGCGCCGCCCCTCGCGCAGTGCTTTTTGCTCATACCGGGTCGAAACCCAGTCTTCCCATGGGATATGCCATTCCTCTGGGTCCGGTGACAGGCAGTCGAACCCGGCTTGGGGCACTTCTTCCATGGTCTGGCGGACATAGTCGACAATATCCGTCGCAACGCGCAAGATCCCGCCGGGCACCATCACCCGCGCCAAGGGCAGCAGGTGGTCGGGTGTCACGAAGCGGCGGCGGTGGTGGCGCACCTTGGGCCATGGGTCGGGATACAGCAGAAAGGCACGCTCAAGGCAGGCATCGGGCAGCACGTCGAACAGGTCGCGCACGTCCCATGTATAAAGGCGCAGGTTCGACACCCCTGCCGCCTTGATCTTGCCCAGCGCCATGGCCACGCCGTTCAAATAAGGCTCGCAGCCAATGATCCCGATCTCGGGGTTGCGCTTGGCCTGATACACAAGGTGTTCGCCGCCCCCAAAGCCGATTTCCAGCCACAAGGGCCGCGGCTGGGCGAAAAACCCCTTCGCGTCCACGGTCTGGCGGTCCGGGTTTTCCTCGCGGTTGACGCCATGCAATTCGAGTGCCGGCAGATCTTCGTCCAGATACCGTTTTTGCGCCGGTTTCAGGGCCTTGCCCTTGATCCGCCCGTAGAAATTGCGTGCCTGTTCGGTCATCTTGCACCTCTTGTCGCGGCGGGGGTATGGCGCGCCGAAACGGGGGGGTCAAGCGCCCAAAAGCGGCGGGGTTTACACTCCGGGCAGCATTGGGGCCAGAGTTACCGCGCGAGATTGCGCGCCTCGCCCAACCCACTCCCCACATCTGGAAGGATACCCCATGACGCACGCAACCGCGGGCAAGACTGTTCGCATTCATTATACCGGCACGTTGGAAGACGGTTCTGTTTTTGACAGTTCCGAAGGCCGTGACCCGTTGGAATTTATCGTCGGGTCCGGCCAGATCATTCCCGGTCTGGACCGCGCCATCGACGGCATGGCCACGGGCGAACAGAAAACCGTCACCATCCCGGCGACCGAAGCCTATGGCGACTATCAGGCCGAAGCGCGTCAGGATGTGCCGCGCGACCAGATCCCGGCGGATATTCCGCTTGATCCCGGCACCATGCTGAACATGCAAACGCCCGACGGTCGGCAAATTCCGGTTCAGGTGGCCGAAGTGACTGACACCACCGTCACGCTGGACGCCAATCACCCGCTGGCGGGCAAGGATCTGACCTTTGCGGTTGAATTGGTCTCTGTCACCTAAGGGCACAGACCCGGAGTGACAAAGGCCGCCCAGTTTGGGCGGCCTTTTGCGTGGGTCAGACCCCGCGCGAAATAGCGGCAACTCCGGTGCGCGCCACTTCGATCAACCCCAAGGGCTGCATCAGTTCGGCAAAAGCATCGACCTTTTGCGGCGTGCCGGTCATTTCGAACACGAAGGATTCCAGCGTGGAATCCACCACATTGGCGCGGAAAATCTCTGCCAGGCGCAGGGCTTCGATCCGGTGCTCGCCGCTGCCCTTGACCTTGAACAGCGCCAATTCGCGCTGCACATTCGGGCCTTCCAGCGTCAGGTCATGCACGCGGTGCACAACCACCATACGTTCCAACTGCGCCTTGATCTGGACAATCACCTGCGGCGTGCCAGAGGTGACCACAGTGATGCGCGACAGATGGCCCAGATGGTCCACTTCGGCCACGGTCAAGCTGTCGATGTTATAGCCACGCGCCGAAAACAGCCCGATCACCCGCGCCAACACGCCGGATTCGTTATCGACAATCACGGCCAGCGTATGCGTTTCAATTACATCCGCATTCGGGTCGCGCAGGTCATAGGCGCTATGTTTGGACGCGCCTTTTTGGATATTGAGGGGGGACATGTTCTTTCCTTACACCAAAACCGCGCCCTTGGCGCCGATCACGCCTTGGGTTTCCGCATCGCCCAGCAGCATGTCGTTATGCGCGTTGCCCGAGGGGATCATGGGGAAGCAGTTTTCATGCTTTTCCACGATGCAATCAAAGATCACCGGACCGTCATAGGCCAGCATCTCGCGGATCGCGTCATCCAGATCGGCCTCGTTGTCGCAGCGAATGCCCTTGCAACCGAACGCATCGGCCAGCTTGACGAAATCGGGCAGGGCTTCGGACCAGGAACTTGAATAGCGCTCGCCATGCAGCAGTTCCTGCCACTGGCGCACCATGCCCAGACGTTCGTTGTTCAGGATGAACTGCTTGACCGGCGCGCGATACTGAACCGCCGTGCCCATTTCCTGCATGTTCATCAGCCAGCTTGCCTCGCCCGCCACGTTGATGACCAACGCCTCCGGGTGCGCAATCTGCACGCCGATGGACGCAGGCACGCCATAGCCCATGGTCCCGAGGCCCCCAGAGGTCATCCAGCGGTTCGGCCCTTCAAAGCCCAGATACTGCGCTGCCCACATCTGGTGCTGGCCCACTTCGGTGGTGATGTAGCGGTCCATCCCCTTGGTCAGCGCTTCCAGCCGGGCCACGGCATGTTGCGGGCGAATGGCGTTCACGCCGGGCTTGTAGGCCAAGCAATCCACCGCGCGCCATTCGTCGATCTGCTTCCACCACTTGGCCAGCGCCTCGCGGTTCACCTTCGAGCCGCGCGATTTCCACAATGCAAACGCCTCTTCCAGCACCTCTGCCACGTCGCCGACAATGGGCACATGCGTGTGAATGACCTTGTTCAAGGACGATGGGTCAATGTCGATATGCACCTTGGTCGAGCCGGGGCTGAACGCGTTGATCCGGCCCGTGATCCGGTCATCAAACCGGGCGCCAATGTTCAGCATCAGGTCGCAATCATGCATCGCCCAATTGGCCTGATAGGTGCCGTGCATGCCCAGCATCCCCAGCCATGCCTTGCCACTGGCGGGGTAACAGCCCAAGCCCATCAGCGTGCTGGTCACAGGAAAGCCCGTCGCCTCTGCCCAAGCGCGCAACAGTTCCGTGGCCCGGTCGCCCGAATTGATGACCCCGCCGCCGGTGTAGAATACCGGGCGTTCTGCGGTCTCGATCAACTCGACCATGCGGGCGATCATCTCGGGGTCGCCCTTGGTGCGCGGCGCATAATGCGCGGTGCGCGTTTCGGCCTTTTCCTTGTAGACCCCGGTGGCAAACTGCACGTCTTTGGGGATATCCACCAGCACCGGGCCGGGGCGGCCCGATGTGGCGACATGGAACGCCTCATGGATGGTGCCCGCCAGCTTGTCAGTTTCCTTCACCAGCCAGTTCATCTTGGTGCAGGGCCGGGTAATGCCAACGGTGTCACCTTCTTGGAACGCGTCAGACCCGATCATGAACGTGGGCACTTGCCCCGTCAGAACCACAATCGGGATCGAATCCATCAGCGCATCGACAATGCCTGTGACCGTGTTGGTGGCACCCGGGCCGGATGTGACCAGCACAACGCCCGGTTTGCCGGTAGAGCGCGCATAGCCCTCGGCGGCGTGGATGGCCCCCTGTTCGTGGCGCACCAGAATATGACGAATATCGTTTTGCTGGAACAGCTCATCATAGATGGGCAGAACCGCGCCACCCGGATAGCCGAACACCACCTCTACACCCTGATCTTTCAGGGCCTCTATCACCATCTTGGCTCCGGTCATCTGACGTGTCATCGCTTGCTCCATCCACCGTCATGTCAAAGGCGCTTTAGCGCGGGTTGCGGCAATAAAAAAGCCCCCGGTCTTCTCGGGGGCGCATGGGTTCCATTTGGGAAGTCCGTTACCGGCCCATGCGCGTGTTTCCTACTACAATTACAAGTGCGTTCCGCATTGCCGCCATCCGTTGCTTTAACGTAGGCGGAAAGTAAGCGCCCATGCAGGGCGGGTCAATGCCAAAATGGCCGCAAACTTGCGCAAAGGCCGGGGGTTTCTTTGCATTTCTTGCGCATCGATGGGCGATCGGGCCACGCATGAAGAATACCTTTACATAACCAGAATTTTGGTTATTTTTCACGCATGAGTATTACACCCGATTCTGCCGCCATCGCGCTTGCCGCCCTTGGCCACGCCGCCCGGCTAAACGTGTTCCGCCTGTTGGTGCGCGCAGGCCCCGATGGGCTGCTGGTGGGCGAAATTGCCGCGCATCTGGATATGCCGCTCTCGACACTGGCGCACCATCTGCGCAGCCTGAAGGATGCCGGGCTGATCGCCCAGACCCGTCATGGCCGCGAGGTGCGCACCTCTGCCCGCACCGATGAACTGCGCCATGTGCTCGATTTCTTGCTGACCGACTGCTGTGCCGGCCTGCCCGCTGTAACCGATGCGGCCTGAACAGGCTTACGCTAAATAACTACTTTTCTGGAGATGTAGATATGACCGATCAATCCCTGCCCCGCCCCGGCCCAATTGCCAGCGCATGGGCCTATATCTGGCGCAAGGAACGGGTCTGGCTGGCCTTTGCGCTGATCGTTCTGGCCATCGCGCTTCTAGACCCCGGCCAGCTTGCGCCGTCCTTCGACAAGGTCGTGGCGTCGCTGCTGTCGGTCGGCCCGTTTCTGGCCGCATCCATCCTGATCGCAGCATGGGCGGGGGCAACCGGCGCGGATAACCTGATCGCCAAGGCGTTTACCGGCGCGCCAGCCATGATGATCGCGATGGGCGCGCTGGCGGGCGGGTTGTCGCCCTTTTGCTCCTGCGGGGTGATCCCGCTGATCGCGGCCTTTCTGGCCATGGGCGTGCCGCTGGCGCCGGTCATGGCGTTCTGGCTGGCCTCTCCGCTGATGGACCCGTCCATGTTCGCGCTGACCACGGGTGTGCTGGGGCTGGAATTTGCCGTGGCCAAAACCCTGATCGCGCTGGGCATGGGCGTGCTGGGCGGCACGGTGGTGCATTTGGTCGTGCGCGCGGGCGGCCTGAGTGACCCGCTGCGCGAGGGCATTGGCAATGGCGGCTGCGGTGGTGCCAAGGCGCGCAACCCAAAGCCGCCTGTCTGGGCCTTCTGGACCGACCCCGCGCGCGTGACCAAATTCCGCACGGAGGGCACGCGCACCTTCCTGTTCCTGCTGAAATGGATGTCGCTCGCGTTCCTTCTGGAAAGCCTGATGTTGGCCTATATCCCGGCCGAGATGGTGACCCAGACCCTGGGCGGCGCGGGCCTGACCCCCATCGCCATTGCCACGCTGGTTGGCGTGCCCGCCTATTTCAACGGTTACGCGGCACTGCCCCTGATCGGTGGGCTGATGGACCAAGGCATGTTGGGCGGCGCAGGTATGGCGTTCCTGATCGCGGGGGGCGTGACCTCGCTGCCCGCCGCGATAGCGGTCTGGGCGCTGGTCAAGCTGCGGGTGTTTGCGCTGTATATCGCGATTTCGCTGGGCGGCGCGTTTGCATCCGGGCTTCTGTTCCAAGTCTGGCTCACCCTATAACCACACAGGGCGCAATCCCTTGCGCCCTGCCGCGCGCGGTGGTCTATTGGTGGTGTCCTTCCCCCAATCAGGAATCGCGCGCCCATGTCCGACCTTTTGCCGCAATCCGACAGCTATGATGCGTCGTCCATCGAGGTGCTGGAAGGGCTGGAACCCGTCCGCAAGCGCCCCGGCATGTATATCGGCGGCACGGATGAACGCGCCCTGCACCATTTGGTGGCCGAAGTGCTCGACAACTCCATGGACGAAGCCGTCGCGGGCCATGCCAACCGCATCGAAGTCGAACTGCACGCCGATTACGCCATCACCGTCCGCGACAATGGCCGCGGCATCCCCATCGACCCGCACCCGAAATTCCCCGACAAATCCGCGCTAGAGGTGATCCTCTGCACCCTGCACGCAGGCGGCAAGTTCAGCGGCAAGGCCTATGCCACATCGGGCGGCTTGCACGGCGTGGGGGCGTCGGTGGTCAACGCGCTGTCGGACCGGCTGCGCGTGGAAGTGGCCCGCAATCGAGAGCTTTATGCGCAAGACTTCTCGCGCGGCATTCCGCAAGGGCCGGTGGCCAAGATCGGCCCCGCCCCGAACCGGCGCGGCACGACCTTCACCTTCCACCCGGATGCAGAGATTTTTGGCGCGCTGAAATTCCGCCCCGCGCGGCTGCTGAACATGGTGCGCTCCAAGGCCTACCTGTTTTCCGGCGTGGAAATCCGCTGGAAATCGGCCATCCCCGACGGCGACACCCCGATGGAAGCGACCTTCCACTTCCCCGGCGGGCTGGCCGATTACCTGAACGAACAGCTTACCGGCAATGTCACCTATTCCGACAAACCCTTCGCCGGCAAGGTCAGCTTTCAGGAGAAGTTCAACCAGCCCGGTTCCGTTGAATGGGCCATCAACTGGACACCGGCACGCGACGGCTTCGTGCAATCCTACTGCAACACCGTCCCCACCCCCGAAGGCGGCACGCATGAGGCGGGCTTCTGGGCGGCGGTGCTGAAAGGCATCCGCGCTTACGGCGAACTCGCCAACAACAAGAAAGCCGCCCAGATCACCCGAGAGGACATGGCGGCGGGCGGCTGTGCGCTGGTGTCCTGCTTTATCCGCGAACCCGAATTCGTGGGCCAGACCAAGGACCGGCTGGCCACAACCGAAGCTGCGCGCATGGTCGAAGGCGCGGTGCGCGACCATTTCGACAACTGGCTGGCGGCAGACCCGAAATCGGCGGGCGCGATCCTTGATTTTCTGGTGCTGCGGGCAGAGGAACGGCTGCGGCGGCGGCAGGAAAAGGAAACCTCGCGCAAGACCGCGACGAAAAAGCTGCGCCTGCCCGGCAAGCTGGTCGATTGTTCCGCCACCAACAAGGAAGGGACAGAGCTGTTCATTGTCGAGGGCGATTCGGCGGGCGGGTCCGCCAAGATGGGCCGCGACCGCAAAACCCAAGCGCTGCTGCCCCTGCGCGGCAAAATCCTGAACGTGCTGGGGGCTGCGTCGAACAAGCTGACCACGAATGCCGAGATCAACGACCTGTGTCAGGCCATGGGCGTGGGGCTGGGCAACAAGTTCAGGCTAGATGATCTGCGCTATGACAAGATCATCATCATGACCGACGCCGATGTGGACGGGGCGCATATCGCGGCGCTGCTGATGACCTTCTTCTACACCCAGATGCGCCCCATGATCGACGCGGGCCACCTGTATCTGGCCTGCCCGCCGCTCTTCCGGCTGACCCAAGGGGCCAAGCGCGTTTACGCTTTGGACGAGGTTGAGAAGGATAGGCTTCTGGCCGAGGGGCTGGGCGGCAAAGGCAAGATCGACGTGTCCCGCTTCAAGGGTTTGGGCGAAATGGACGCGAAGGATTTGAAGGAAACAACGATGGACCCGGCGTCACGCCGCCTGATCCGCGTGTCGGTGGATGACGATCTGCCGGGCGAGACGTCGGACCTTGTCGAGCGGCTGATGGGCAAGAAGCCGGAATTGCGGTTTCAGTATATTTCCGAGAACGCGCGGTTTGTGGAGGAGTTGGATGTTTAAAGATGGCTAAAAAAAAGAGTTCGAGAATACCAGCTGAGCGCTTTATTTCTGAGTGCGCTGAAATCACCGAATTTCTTGAGTTTACGATCTCAAATAATGCTAGTGATAAACACATAAGTTGGGCGCATGAATATGCGATAATGAAGTTATACCGTGAGTTTGAGCAAATGCTCTTGGAGTGTTTAATCGCTGGTCTCAATAGGAATACTAGTGCGCTTTCAGATTATCAGGGATTTGAATTTCCTAAGAACCTTACAGATGAGGTTTGTGAATATCTTATAATTGGAAATGGCTACTTTGACTTTAAGGGGCAGAAGGAAATAGTCAACAAGTGCAAGCGTTTCGTTGGTGAAAACAATTTTTTGACAACTGTACTTAAAGATCCATCGTACAAAGATACTTTGAATAAATTATTAGCTTTGCGCAACTATGCAGCCCACGATTCAAGTCAGTCTAAAAAGCGCGCCTTAGATTCTATCGGCGCTCAGAGGATTGGAACAGCTGGGAGCTATCTTAAAACGCAGGGCAGGTGTCAGTCAATCATTTCAGAAATGCGAAGCATAGCACAAAGAATCGCTGAAGAAGCGCCTTACTAGAACCGCTCAACGCGCGCGGAATCAAGGGCCGTCAGACCCGCCGCGCAAGCGTCATGCTGAAAGCATGCCTGCGGCATGACGCGCCCCCGAGCGGCGGCGCTTTGACATCCACCTGCGCGCCGATCCCCCGTCTTTCGGACATGGCCACCATAAAGCGCCACAGATCACCCCGCGCTGCGCCACCGCGCGCGACGTCGCTTGCGCCGCTTGGTGCCTCACGTTGCACGGCGCAGGGGCTTCCAGCACCATACGCCCCGGCCCCCGAGCCGGGGCCTCTGGGCCAACCCGCGCGGGCGGCAAGGCCCCGGATCACGTCCGGGACGCGACGCACCCTGCCCCACCGCACGCTCAACAAAGAAATCATTTACATTTAAATTCAATAGCTTAGGTTTCACGTGAAACATTCTCCATGCCTCACGCCAACGTGTCTTTCCTTCCCCCTACTGGAACCTGCTATTCACACAGTCAAACCGGAGGACCCCCATGACCAAAACCACCCTTATCGCCGCCATTGCCACCGCCCTCACCCTTGGCGGCGTGGCTTATGCCCAGATGAACCATGGCAATATGGACCATTCCACAATGGACCACAGCGCCATGGGCCATGGCGACACATCCGATCTGCCCCCCTCGACCGCCGCCTATATGGCCGCGAATGACGCCATGCATTCCGACATGATGATAGACTTCACCGGCGACGCCGATGTCGATTTCATACGCGGCATGATCCCCCATCACGAAGGCGCGGTCGCCATGGCGCAGATCGTGCTGGAGCACGGATCAGACCCCGACGCCGCAAACCTTGCGCGCGAGATCATCGAGGCGCAGGAACGCGAGATCGCATGGATGCGCGCGTGGCTGGCTGAACGGGGGTATTGACCCCCTTAACGGGTCGGCACCGGGGTTTCGCCGCGATAGTCGTAGAACCCCCGCTGCGTCTTGCGCCCCAGCCAGCCCGCTTCGACATATTTCACCAGCAGCGGGCAAGGCCGATACTTGGTATCTGCCAACCCGTCATGCAGCACGTTCATGATGGCAAGGCAGGTGTCCAGCCCGATGAAATCCGCCAGTTCCAGCGGCCCCATCGGGTGGTTCGCGCCCAGTTTCAGCGACTCGTCAATCGACTTCACCGACCCCACGCCTTCGTAAAGCGTATACACCGCCTCGTTTATCATCGGCACCAGAATGCGGTTGACGATGAAGGCCGGGAAATCCTCTGCACTCGCCGCCGTTTTGCCCAGCTTCTCGACCACGCCCAACAGGGTTTTATAGGTCGGCTCATCCGTGGCGATGCCCCGGATCAGCTCTACCAGTTGCATCACCGGCACCGGGTTCATGAAGTGCAGGCCCATGAACTTTTCCGGCCGGTCAGTGCGGCTGGCAAGCCGCGTGATGGAAATGGACGAGGTGTTCGAGGTCAGGATCGTATGCGGCTGGATATGCGGCAGCAGGTCTTCGAATATCGCGGCCTTGACGGATTCGCGTTCGGTCGCGGCTTCGATAATCAGGTCGGTCGGGCCAAGATCGGCCAGCTTGGTCGTGGTGCGGATGCGGGCCATCGCGGCCGCCTTATCCTCTGCCGAAACCTTGCCGCGCGACACCTGCCGGTCGATGTTGCGGTCAATCAGCGCAACGGCCTTTGTCAGCGCATCGGCGGACATGTCGCTGAGCAGCACATCATGCCCCGACAGCGCAAAGACATGCGCAATGCCGCTGCCCATTTGCCCCGCACCCACGATGCCGACTGTCTTGATCTCCATCTGCCGCTCCTGTCTGGTGGTGGCGCCACCATAGGGCCGTGGCGGGGTATGCTGCAAGCGCGAATGGCCTTAGCGTGGCGGGATCAGTTGTTGCACGATGCCCACGGTCATCAGATACACGCTGGTCACGATCAGCCCCCATGTGACCGCCGTTGGTTGCGCGAACCCTTCCCAAGCCGCCCAGCCTGCCAGCGCCGTCCAGACCAACGCCACGGGCAGCGAGACCACCCGCCAGCGCGCGGTGCGCACCGGGTGGATAAACTTCAGCGGCGTGAACATGGCCACGGCCAGAAACACCACCGCCGCCAGGATCACCCCGGCAGAGGGCTGCACGGCGAAGAACACCAATGCCGCCATGTTCCAGCAGCCCGGAAAGCCCTGAAAGCTGTTATCGGCGGTTTTCATCCGCGAGTCGGAAAAATACAGTGCCGAGGTGAAGGTGATCGCGATGATCGCCACCCAGCCCGTCCAGCCCGGCAACAGGTCCGACTGGAACAGCGCGAAAGCGGGGATGAAGACATAGGTCAGGTAGTCGATAATCAGGTCCAGCAGCACGCCGTCAATGACCCGCGCGTTTTTCTTGACGTGGTAGCGCCGCGCCAACGGGCCGTCGATGCCATCGACAATGAAGGCCACGACCAGCCACAGGAACATCATCGCCCAATCGCCCTTGGCGGCTTCCAGCAGCGCCAGCATGGCGAACACTGCGCCGGTAGCCGTAAACAAGTGCACGGAATAGGCTTTGAGGGTCAGCAGCACAGGCGGGCCTTTTAGGTTAGCCGCGCGCACGCGGGTGTGCGCGTTCGTAAACATCCATCAGGCGGGTCGTGTCAACCGCCGTGTAGACTTGGGTCGAGCGCAAAGAGGCATGGCCCAGCAATTCCTGAATGGCGCGCAGATCGCCGCCCTTGGCCAGCAGATGGGTGGCAAAGGAGTGGCGCAACGCATGGGGCGTGGCGCTTGCGGGCAGGCCCAGTTGCAGGCGGGTTGCTTCCATCACGCGGGCAACATGGCGGCGGTCCAGCGCGCCGCCGCGCATGGCACGAAACAACGGCAGATCGGGGGCTTGCGCATGGGGGCAGGCGCGCAGGTAGGCATCCACGGCGCGGCGCGCCACGGGCAGCACCGGCACCAACCGTTCGCGCCCGCCTTTGCCGGAGATGCGCAGCACTTCTGGCAAGGGGGCGTCGCGCCCGGTCAACGACAGCGCTTCCGACACGCGCAACCCGCAGCCATAGAGCAGCGTGACCACGGCCATATCGCGCAGTCCCGCCCATTCGGCGCAGGTTTGCAAGGCAACACGGTCCAGCACCTCTCGGGCATCCGCGGCCGACAAGGGCCGGGGCAATGCACGGGCATGTTTCGGCGCACGGGTGGCCAGAATGGCGGAAATGTCTATGCCGGTGTCATCCGCGATGAACCGCGCAAAGCCGCGCACGGCAGACAGTTTCCTCGCCAAGGCGCGTGCCGACAAGTCCTGTCCGCGCGCATCCGCCATCCAAGCGCGCATGTCGGATTGCGTGATACCGCCCAAGGCGCGGGGGCTGTCCAGCCCGCCCAGATGCTGCGCCATGAACCCCAGAAAGCCGCGCAGATCGGTCGCATAAGCCGCGATCGTATTGGCTGACGCCCCGTCCAAGCTTTGCTTGCGCTGCAAAAAGCGCGTCAGCGCGTCGCCCAGCGCCGGCGCGATCATGCCAGCCAGCGGCGCATCGACCTCTCGAAGATGCCCGCGAAGAAAGACAGCAGATCCGTGCCCTGCCCCGGCTTGAACGTATGCGGGTTGTCTGACCCCATGACCAGCATCCCGCCCATGCGCTGCGTGCCAAGGTCCAGCCGCAAACAGGCTTCTGACCGCAAATCGGCGGCGCGCTGGCCATAAAGCCGGGTGGTCGCGGGCACGGCCTGACGCAAGATCACCTGCCGCGAGGTCGGCGCATGGCCAAGATTGATATAATCATCGACGAAGCCCGGCTCGACCACGACCAACACATCGGAAATCCGCTCCAAGGCCGGGTCAGGCCCGGCTTCGGGGCTTTCCAGCACCAGTTTGATCGCATCCACGTGCAATATCTCGGCCACATCCGACCCAAGATTGCGCAGGAATTCCTCGAATTGGGTGGGGTCCAGCATGCGCAAAATGGCGCGATGCACCTGATTGGTGCCCGACAGGTTTTCATAAGCTGCCGCAATTACCGCGCGGTGGGTTTCTTCCAGCCGGTCAAGGCGCGCTTCCAACCGTTCCATGGCCAGTCCGCGCAGGTCCACGATATTCGTGCCCATCTCGCGCTCGGAAGCGGCGACAAGGGCGCGCATAACGTCCTTGTCATCCAGAATAAGGGCCGGGTCCGACAGGATTTGCGCGCGAAGCTGTTCCAGCTCTGCGCCAAGGGCCGCTGATGACATGATGTGCCTGTCCGTTAACTGCTGTTTTTCGTGTTCTTTGGCGGACTATAGCAAAGCTTACAGGATTTTTTGACCTGTTTTTTCCCAATCTTTCATAAATTGTGCCAAACCTGCATCTGTCAACGGGTGGTTGGCCAGTTTGCGGATCACCTCTGGCGGGGCGGTCATGACATCTGCGCCAATGCGCGCCACGTCCAGCACATGGTTGACAGAGCGGATCGACGCCGCAAGGATCTGCGTCTCGAACCCGTAATTGTCGTAAATGGTGCGGATATCCTCGATCAGCTCGCAACCATCCAGTGCCATATCATCCAGCCGCCCAATGAAGGGCGAAATGAAGGTCGCCCCTGCCTTCGCGGCCAAAAGCGCCTGATTTGCGGAAAAACACAGGGTGACATTGACCATCTTGCCTTCGCCCGACAGCACCTTGCAGGCTTTCAGACCATCCCAAGTCAGCGGCAGCTTGACGGTGATGTTCGGTGCAATCTCGGCCAGCTTGCGGCCCTCGGCGATCATGGCGTCCGCCTCCAGCGCCACCACTTCGGCAGACACCGGGCCATCCACGATCTCGCAAATCTCGCGCGTAACCTCTATGATATCGCGGCCTGACTTCAGAATAAGAGAGGGGTTGGTTGTAACCCCATCCACCATGCCCAGATCGTTCAACTCCCGGATAGCGGTAACATCGGCGGTATCGACAAAGAATTTCATGGTTGCTCCCTTCGGCTTGCGACCTTGTGCTGCGGGCGTCATACCGTAAGCCAAGCCCTCAAGGAACCCCGAAACGTCGATGCAAAACGCCCCGGAATTCTATGACGAAGGCATGCCCTGCGGGGTTTTGACCGCTGAACCCTTGGGCCGGGTGCTGGATTACCGCGCGCCCGAAGGCGGTTGCTGGCTGGGCGCTTTCGTGCAGGTGCCGCTGGGGCCGCGCCGCGTGGTGGGCGTGGTCTGGGGGCCTGCCGAAGGGCGGTTCGACCGTGCGAAACTGCGCCAGATCATCCGCGTGCTGGATGCAGCCCCCATGCGCGCAGAGTTGCGCGAATTTCTGACCCGGCTGGCGGACTACACGCTGACGCAACTGCCCATGGTGCTGCGGCTGGCCACCCGCGTGCCGGGGCTGGCCGATGGTCCGGTCACGCGCAAGCTGCTGTTTCGCGGCGATGGCTTGCCCGACCGGATGACCGATGCGCGCGCCCGCGTCATGGCCGCGCTTGATGAATTTGGCGGCGCGGGGCTGTCGCCCGGCGAGTTGGCGCAAGCGGCGGGGGTTGGCACAAGCGTGGTGCGCGGCTTGGTCGCGGCGGGGGCGTTGCAAGAACGCGCAGCACCGCGCGACCAGCCATTCGCGCGGCTAGACCCTGCGCGCCCCGGCCCCGTTTTGTCCGACGACCAAGCCCGCGCGGCAGAGGCCCTGCGCAAGGGTCAGGGCGGCTATGGCACATGGCTTCTGAAAGGCGTGACAGGCTCTGGCAAGACCGAAGTCTATCTGGAAGCAGTGGCCGAAACCTTGCGCGCAGGGCGGCAAGCCTTGGTGCTTTTGCCCGAAATCGCCTTATCCGCAGAGTTCCTGACGCGGGTCGAAAAGCGCTTTGGCGCGAAGCCCGCCGAATGGCATTCGGGTGTCACCCAAGCGGAGCGCCGCCGCTTGTGGCGCATGGTCGGCCAAGGCTGCGCGCAAATGGTGGTGGGGGCGCGGTCAGCTTTGTTCCTGCCCTTCCAGAACCTTGGGCTGATCGTGGTCGATGAGGAACATGACACATCCTACAAGCAGGAAGAGGGTGTGTTCTACAATGCCCGTGATATGGCGGTGCTGCGTGGCGCGCTGAACGGCGCGCAAGTGGTGCTGGCGTCGGCCACGCCCAGCCTAGAGACATGGGCCAACGCGCAAGCGGGCAAATACACGCGGCTGGACCTGACCACGCGCTTTGGCCCGAATGCCTTGCCAGAGATGGCAGCGATTGACCTGCGGGGGCAAGACCTGCCCACGAACCGCTGGATCTCGCCCACACTGCAAGCGGCAGTTACGGCGCGTTTGAACGCAGGCGAACAGGCGCTGTTATTCCTGAACCGGCGCGGCTATGCGCCGCTGACCATGTGCCGCGCGTGCGGGCACCAGATCGCCTGCACGGATTGCGATGCGCGGATGGTGGAACACCGTTTCTTGCAGCGCCTTGTTTGCCACCAATGCGGCGCAACCGCGCCCATCCCCACCACCTGCCCCGAATGCAGCGCCGAAGACCGCATGGCCCCCGTCGGCCCCGGCGTGGAACGGCTGGAGGAAGAGGCCCGCGCGCTGTGGCCCGACGCGCGCGTGGCGGTGCTGTCCTCGGACCTGTTCGGGTCCGCCCGCGCGCTGAAAGCCCAGATAGAGGAGATTGCGCAGGGCGGGGCCGATATCATCATCGGAACGCAGATCGTGGCAAAGGGGCATAACTTTCCGCATCTGACGCTGGTAGGCGTGATCGACGCCGATCTGGGGCTGTCGGGGTCGGACCTGCGCGCGGCGGAGCGCGTGTTTCAACTGACGCGCCAAGTTGCAGGCCGCGCCGGGCGCGCCGACAAGCCGGGCCGCGCGCTGATCCAGACCAGCCAGCCCGAACACCCCGTGATCCGCGCCATCCTGTCGGGCGACGAGGAAGCCTTTTGGCAGGCAGAGGCCGACGCCCGCCAAGCCATGGGAATGCCACCCTATGGGCGTTTGGCGGGGATCATCCTGTCGGGACCAGAGCTAGAGGCGGTGTTCGCGCTGGGCAACGCGCTGGCGCAGAATGACGCGCCCTTGCGACGGATCAATGCGCAGGTCTTCGGCCCCGCCCCCGCCCCGATTGCCCGCATTCGCGGGCAACACAGGGTGCGCCTGCTGGTCAAGGCCGCCAAGGGCGCACCCTTGCAGACCGCCTTGCGCGACTGGACACGCCCCCACAAGCTGGGGGCCAATATGCGGCTGGTGGTCGATATCGACCCGCAGAGCTTTTACTGAAGGTGCCTAGAGCGCGTCGCGTTCATGCGACCCACTCTAACATTTTATGATCGCATGTCTTTTGCGCAAAACCGGGAACCACTTTTGCGCGACATGCTCTAGGCCAGCCAATCGCGGAATTCGTCCATGACGGCGGCGTAAATGTCGCGCTTGAAGGGCACGATGGCGGCCAGCATCTCATCTGCCTGCATCCAGCGCCACGCGCTGAATTCCGGGTGTTCGGTGGCAAGGTCGATCTGGTCGTCGCGGCCCAAATAGCGCATCAGGAACCAGCGCTGTTTCTGGCCACGATATTTGCCACCCCAGACCTTGCCCAGCAATTCCGCAGGCAGGTCATAATGCAGCCAATCGGGCGTTTCGGCCAAAGGGCCGACCAGATCAGGCGTGACAGAGATTTCCTCTTCCAGTTCTCGCAGGGCGGCCAGACCGGGGTTCTCACCCAGATCAATCCCGCCTTGGGGCATTTGCCAAGCCGGGCTGTCGCTGTCGATGCGCTGCGCCCCAAAGATCAGCCCTTGCGCGTTGATAAGCATGACACCCACGCAAGGGCGGTAGGGCAAGGCGGCAACCTGTTCCGGCGTCACGACATTACCGCCCGTTCAACGCCGTCAGACCGCGCAAGATATCCAGCGCATAGGCAAGCTGGTAATCTTCTTCGCGCAACTGCGCCACTTCTTCGACGCGGGCGCGTTCTTCTTCCATCTGGCGCTGTTCTTCCTCGGACAGGTTATCGCCATTGTCCAAGCGTCCGCGCAGATCGGCTTCGAACCGGCTGTTCGGCGTCGGGGTTTCAGCCTCTTCAATCGGGGCGCGCGACGGTTGTTCCACAAGAATATCCGGCGACACGCCCAGCGCCTGAATGGACCGTCCCGACGGGGTGTAATAGCGCGAGGTGGTCAGGCGGATCGCGCCGTCGCCACGCAGCGGCATCACGGTCTGGACAGATCCTTTGCCGAAACTGCGCGTGCCCACGATGATTGCGCGGCGGTGGTCTTGCAGCGCCCCGGCAACAATCTCGGACGCAGAGGCAGAACCGCCATTGATAAGCACCACCATGGGCTTGCCTTCGATCAGGTCACCCGCCTGCGCATTGTAGCGTTCGCCTTCGCCTTCGGCACGGCCACGAGTGGACACGATCTCGCCTTGCTCCAAGAAAGCATCGGACACGCTGACCGCCTGTGTCAGCAACCCGCCGGGATTGTTGCGCAGGTCCAGCACAACACCGCCAAGCTCGTCGATGCCGCCCAGCTCCTCGACCGCTTCGGCCAAACCGTCGCGCAGGTTGGGAAAGGTCTGTTCGTTGAAGGTGGTCAGCCGCAGGATGACCGTGTCGCCCTCGGTGCGCACGCGCACGGCTTGCAGGCGAATCGTATCGCGGATGATCGACAGGTCGAACGGTTCGGACACCCCTTCGCGGGCAATCGTCACGATAATCTCGGACCCGACGGGGCCGCGCATCAATTCGACCGCCTCTGCCAAGGTCATGCCCAGCAGCGGCTCGCCATCGACATGCGTAATCAGGTCGCCCGGTTCCACGCCGGCCTTGTCGGCGGGCGTGTCATCCATGGGGGTGACAACCTTGATGAAACCCTCTTCCTGCGTCACCTCTATGCCCAACCCTCCGAAAGAGCCGCGCGTCTGGGTGCGCATATCGTCGAAATCCTCGGGCGGAAGATAACTGGAATGCGGGTCAAGCGAGGTCAGCATACCGTTGATTGCGGCGGCGATCAGGTCGGACGTGTCCACGTCTTCCACGTATTCATTGCGAATACGTTCAAAGACATTGCCGAACAGGTCCAGTTGTTCATACACATTCGGCGCCTGCTGGCGTTCCTGCGCCAGCAGCGGACCGGTCACATTCATCGCGATCAGCACGCCGCCGAGAACGCCGCCAAGGCTTGCCAGAGCAAATTTTGTCATCATCTCGCTTTCCGTTCGTCGCACGCCCGGTCACGGACGGCCAAGAATTTCGCTTTAGGGTCGAGCGCCAGTCAATGCGAACCATGTCGCCGGGTCAATGGGCTTTCCCTGCTCACGCATCTCAAAATAGAGTGTTTGACCGTGACCGCCAGCCTCTGACCCGGTGCCGTTTGCGTCATCTGCTCCCGGCATGATCCCCAGCGCGGTGCCATTGGGCACGATGGCGGCGGTTTCGACCAAGAGCTCTGCAAGGCCGACAAGGACCAGCAGGATGTCCTCGTCAGGTTCAAGGATCACAACCTGACCACGCCCGGCCAATGGCCCCGCATAGCGCACCGTGCCCGCCCATGGCGCGCTGACAAGCGCCCCCGGCAGCGTTGCAATATCCAGCCCCGGACGCTCTACGCCGGTCGCATCGGCCTGCTGGAAACCGCGCGCCACATTGCCCCGCACCGGCATGGCCAGCCGCCCTTTGGCGTTGCGAAAACCCCGAATCGCATGCGTCGCACTGTCGGACAAAACCGGGCTGCGCGACGCCAAATCCTGCGCGAAGGCATCCAGTGACGCGGCGCTGGCGGCAAGCGCGGCCATTGCGTCGGGGTCTTCGGACAGGCGCTTGGGAAGCGGGCCGCGTTCGGCAATCGCCTGTGTCAGTGCCAGCCGGGCCTGTTGCGCAACCGACAGGCCCTGCTCCAAAGCCAAAAGCCCGTATTGGCGCGCACGGCGTAGGGCGGAAATGTCATCCAGCGCGTCGCGCAGATCGGCCACTTCGGCCCCCAGTGCCGGGGCCACGTCGCGCAGCGACAGGCCCGCACGCGCCGCGGCAAGCGCGCCTTCGGGATGCGCCAGCACCGTGGCGTCATCAAGGCTGGCCGTGCCCATCAACACCGCCAGCAACCGGCTAAGATCGGCGCTGCGGTCTGACAGGGCACGTGTCTGGGCGGCCTCGGCAAGTTGCGCCTCGCGCAGGCCTTCGCGCAGCGCGGCCAGCCCGACCTCGTAGGCTTGCACCGTCTGGGTCAGCGCCTCTATGCGGTCTTTCTGGCGGGTGGCGGCTTGCAGCGTTTCGGTTGCCGCTTCCAGCGCACGCGCGGCTTCCAGCGCGCGGCTTGCCGGGTCCGCCAACGCGGGCGTGGCATATAGCGCAACCGCCAGACAGGCCGCGCGCCACAATGTCATGGGACGATCAGGCTTTGACCGGTCATCTCGGATGGCTGGTCCAGCCCCAACAAGGCAAGAATGGTGGGCGCGACATCGGCCAGCCGCCCGTCGCGCAGGCCCGCGCCCGCAGGCCCGCCGACCAACACCACCGGAACCGGGTTGAGCGTATGCGCGGTATGCGGGCCGCCGGTATCTGGGTCGATCATGGTTTCGCAATTGCCATGGTCTGCACAGACCAGCATTGCACCGCCAGCCGCGTCAAGCGCCGTAAGGGCCGCCCCAAGCCCCGCATCCACCGCTTCGCAGGCGCGTTTCGCGGCCTCCAGATCGCCCGTATGGCCGACCATGTCGGGATTGGCATAGTTGACCACGATCAGGTCATAGCCCGCGCCGATGGCGGCAACCAGTTTATCCGTCACCTCGCCCGCCGACATTTCGGGTTGCAGATCGTAAGTGGCGACCTTGGGGCTGGCGGGCATGGCGCGATCCTCGCCCTCGGCTTGCGCTTCGGTGCCACCATTCAGGAAGAAGGTGACATGGGGGTATTTCTCTGTCTCGGCCAGCCGGAACTGGCGCAAACCATGCGCGCCCACCCATTCGCCCAAACCGTTCTTGACTTGGTTCTTGGGGTAAGCGGTGGTCATAAACGCGTTATGCGCGGTCGAGTAATCGACCATGCCCAACATCGCCGCCCAATGCGGCGGCTGGCCCCGGTTGAAGCCGGTGAAGCTGGGCGCGCCAAGTGCCGCAAGGATTTCGCGCGCCCGGTCGGCGCGGAAGTTCAGGCAGAACACCCCGTCCCCCCCGCGCGCGCCTCTGTAATTGCCAATAATGCTAGGCGATAGGAATTCATCCGTTTCGCCCCGCGCATAGGCTTGCGCCACGGCCTGCGCTGGGTTGGCGACCTGTTCACCCTCGGCCAGCGTGATCGCGCGCCACGCGCGTTCCACGCGCTCCCATCGGTTGTCGCGGTCCATGGCCCAGTAACGGCCAATGACGGTGGCAATACGCGCAGCTTGCGGCAGGCTGGCTTGCAGATCGGCCAAGAATGCTTCGGCGCATTTGGGCGCCACATCGCGCCCATCGGTGATGGCGTGAATGGCGACCGGCACGCCCGCCGCTGCCAGTGCGGCCACCGCCGCTTTCATATGGGTGATATGGCCGTGCACCCCGCCATCCGACACCACGCCAAACACATGCGCCGTGCCGCCGGTGGTTTTCAGCTTGGTGATGAACTCGCCCAAGGCTGGGTTTTGGGCAAAGCTGCCCTCTTCAATGGCAAGATCAATTTGCCCCAGATCCATCGCCACCACGCGGCCTGCGCCGATATTGGTATGCCCCACTTCGGAATTGCCCATCTGCCCGCGCGGCAGGCCCACATCGGGGCCGTGGGTGATAAGCGTGGCATTGGGGCAATCTGCCATAAGGCGGTCGAAATTGGGGGTATTCGCCTGCGCCACCGCATTGCCCGCGCGCTGAGCGTTCAATCCCCAACCATCAAGGATGCACAAAACGACGGGTTTGGTCATGGCGCGGCCTTTCCTTGGCAGAGGGGCCGGGGGCGAAAATGCGCCCCCGGCAAGAGCATTTGGGGCAAGAGGACGGGGCTTAGCCCCGCAACCGCCGGTCGCGCGCGGCCAGCAGTTTCAGGCGCAGCGCGTTCAACTGAATGAAGCCTGCGGCATCTTTCTGGTCATAGGCGCCCGCGTCGTCTTCAAACGTGACATGGGCTTCGGAGTAAAGCGAATGGTCCGACCAACGGCCCACGCAGCGCACCGACCCTTTGTAAAGTTTCAGGCGCACCGTTCCGGTGACATGTTCCTGGCTTTTGTCGATAAGTGCCTGCAACATCTCGCGCTCGGGCGAGAACCAGAAGCCGTTGTAGATCAGTTCGGCATAGCGTGGCATGAGGCTGTCTTTCAGATGGCCCGCGCCGGAATCCAGCGTGATCTGTTCGATCCCGCGATGCGCTTCCAGAAGCAACGTGCCGCCCGGCGTTTCATAGATTCCGCGCGATTTCATGCCGACGAAACGGTTTTCCACGAAATCCAGCCGCCCGATGCCGTGCTTGCCGCCCAGCTCGTTCAGCTTGGTCAGAATGGTCGCGGGCGAGAGCGCCTCGCCATTGATGGCGGTGGCGTCGCCACGCTCGAAGCTGATTTCCACGTATTCGGGCGTATCGGGCGCGGCCTCTGGCGCGACCGTACGCTGGTAGACGTAATCGGGCGCGTCCTCTGCCGGGTCTTCCAGCACCTTGCCTTCAGACGAGGTGTGCAGCAGGTTCGCATCGACCGAGAACGGCGCTTCGCCGCGCTTGTCCTTGGCGATCGGGATCTGGTGCGCTTCGGCGAATTCCAAGAGCTTGGTGCGCGAGGTCAGATCCCATTCCCGCCACGGTGCGATGACCTTGATATCGGGGTTCAGCGCATAGGCGGACAGTTCGAACCGGACCTGGTCATTGCCCTTGCCGGTCGCCCCATGGGCCACGGCATCGGCCCCGGTCTGGGCCGCGATCTCGACCAGCCGCTTGGAAATGAGCGGGCGCGCGATAGAGGTGCCGAGCAGATACAGCCCCTCATAGACCGCGTTTGCGCGGAACATGGGGAAGACGAAATCGCGCACGAATTCTTCGCGCAGATCTTCAATGTAGATGTTTTCGGGCGCGATGCCCAAAAGTTCGGCTTTCTTGCGGGCGGGGTCCAACTCTTCTCCCTGCCCCAAATCGGCGGTGAAGGTCACGACCTCGCACCCGTATTCGGTTTGCAGCCATTTCAGGATGATGGACGTATCCAACCCGCCGGAATAGGCGAGCACGACTTTCTTGGGGGCATGGCTGGGCATGGTGGCTCCGAACATTGCAAGGATCGCGGTTGGCAAGCGGTCTATTGGCTTTGCGCCCCTGCTGCAAGAGGCCGCACGGGGTTTGCACCGCGCCCGGATATGCTATGCCAAGGGTTTGAACGACAAAGGGGGCGACATGGCGCCAGAGCTTTTGCGCGGGGTGATCCACCCGTGGCACCACGACCATTTCGGGCATATGAACGTGCGCCATTACGCGCCATTTTTCGACGATGCCTGCTACCATATGTGGACCCGGCTGGGGCTGGCCTACCGTGATATGCTGGCCGAGCACGGCGTGCATACCGTGACTGCGCAGGCCTGCACGCGGTTCGTGGCCGAATTGCAGGCCGGTGACCTGATCGTGATTACCGGGGTGGTCACCAAGATCGGCACGAAAAGCTGCACCTTCCTGTTCGAGATGCGCCATGCCGATACCGGCGCGCTGCACGCCACTTATGAAGTGGTCGAGGTGTTTTTCGACCCCGCCACGCGCGGGTCCACCGCCATGCCGGACACGGTGCGCCGCAAGCTGGAGACCGCGCTGGTATGACCGACTTTGCCGCCCGCGCGACCGCCGCTTGCGCGCCCATGCGCGCGCTGTTTCCACCCACACCGCTGCTGCGCAATGACTACCTGTCGCAGAAATACAGCGCCGAAATCTGGCTGAAGCGCGAAGACCTAAGCCCCGTGCGCAGCTACAAGATTCGCGGTGCCCTGAACGCCATGCGCAAACAGTTGGACCGGGTGCCAGAGGGGCGCGCGTTTGTGTGCGCAAGTGCGGGCAACCATGCGCAGGGCGTGGCCTTTGCCTGCCGTCATTTCGGGGTGCAGGGCACGATCTTCATGCCGGTCACGACGCCGCAACAGAAGATCATGAAAACCCGCAGTTTCGGCGGGGCGCAGGTCACGATCGAACTGACCGGCGACACGTTCGACCAGTCGCTGGCGGCGGCGCAAGCGTTTTGCACGCAACGCGGCGCGCATTTCCTGTCACCCTTCGATGATGAGGACGTGATCGAAGGCCAAGCCAGCGTGGCGGTCGAAATGCTGGCCCAAATGGACCATGCGCCCGATATGGTGGTGCTGCCCGTGGGCGGCGGCGGCCTGAGCGCGGGGATGACAAGCTATCTGGCCCAAACCGCGCCCGGCTGCGCGCTGCGCTATGTCGAACCCGCGGGCGGCGCATCTTTGCAGGCGGCTTTGCGCGCGGGCGAACCCGTGACCTTGCCGCGCATCGACAGTTTCGTCGATGGTGCCTCTGTGGCGCGGATCGGCGCGCGCACCTTCGCGCGGCTGCGCCATGTCGCGCCCGACCATGTGCTGATCGCGCCCGAAAACCGCATCTGCATTACCATGTTGGACCTGCTGAACGTGGAAGGGCTTGTGCTGGAACCGGCGGGCGCGCTGTCGCTGGATGTGCTGGACAGCCTGCGCGAGCAGATCGCGGGCAAGACGGTGGTATGCGTCGTCTCTGGCGGGAATTTCGACTTTGAGCGCCTGCCAGAGGTGAAGGAACGCGCCATGCGATTCGCCGGCACCAAGAAATACCTGCTGTTGCGCCTGCCCCAACGCCCCGGCGCGCTGCGCGATTTTCTGGGCATTCTGGGGCCGGAAGACGACATTGCCCGGTTTGAATACCTGAAGAAAACCGCACGCAATTTCGGCACGGTTTTGCTGGGGATCGAAACCACGAACCCCGACAATTTCAGCGGGCTGTTTTCGCGGCTGGACGATGCAGGCTTTGCCTATTCCGATATAACCGAAGACGAGATCATGGCCAATTTCGTGATCTGAAACGGCACCTAATTCGCGCCAATCCGGTCGCGCCATTGGCTAGACAATTCTTGGCAAGAGGCCGGGAATTGTTCCGTGACGGCAAGCCGTTGTGCTTCGGTCATCACACCGTTGCGGGCGTTTTCCTCGCCCTTGGCGCAGATTTGGGCGACCTCGTCCAGCCCAAGGTTAAGCGCCGCACCCTTCAGGAAATGAAATTCTGCTGCAATGGCCGTCGCGCTGTTGGCCTGCGCCAACCGCGCCAGCCCCTCGGCCACTTCAGAGCTGAACAGCTCCAGCACTTCGCCCAAGGCGTCGTCACCAACTTCTTCGTGCAATTCGGATACTCTTGACCAATCTATCACGTCTGACCCCCAATTCATCATGCACCTGCAAGACTGCGACAAAGCCCCTAAGGATTCGTAAGGACGCGACCGTTTGTTGGACAGGGCGGCGCGTTTTCATCGGGTGTTAATTCGTCGCTGCAATACTGGTGCCGCTCGACCCCTGTGCGGCTCTGAACCTATGGATGATTGGCGTGGATACCAGTGTGACACCACAAGATACCTTCGCGACCGCGACGATCGGCGCAAAACAGGCGCTGGTGGTTGATGATAGTGCGGCCCAACGGCTTGTATTGGCCAAGAACCTTGAACGCTGGGGGTATCAGGTCACACAGGCCGCGTCAGGCGACACGGCGCTACAACTCTGCCAGACCAACCGCTTCGATCTGATTCTGTCCGACTGGATGATGCCGGGCATGAACGGGCTGGATTTTTGCCGCGCCTTTCGTGCGCTCGATCACGAAAGTTATTCCTATTTCATTCTGCTGACCTCCAATAACGAAAAGAACGCGGTCGCCGAAGGGTTGAACGTTGGCGCGGATGACTTTTTGTCGAAACCCGTTGGCACATCGGAATTGCGCGCGCGGATCTTTGCAGGCGAACGTTTGCTGGCAATGGAACGGCAGGTCAAAGCCCGCAATGAAGAATTGCAGGCCGCGCTGCGCAAACTTCAGGCCTTGTACGATGCGGTGGATCGCGACCTGATGGAAGCGCGCAAGCTGCAACAATCTATGATCCGCGACCGGTTCCACGACTTCGGGGGCAGCCAATTGTCGCTGATGTTGCATTCATCCGGCCATGTGGGCGGCGATATGGTCGGCACATTCCCGATCAATGCGCAGCGAATCGGCATCTATTCGCTGGATGTGTCGGGCCATGGCGTGGCCGCTGCCCTGCTGGGCGCGCGGATTGGCGGCATGTTCGGCGGTGCGCAGTCACAGAATATCGCGCTGACCCGCAATTTCACGACCGGCCAAATGGAAGCGGTCGCCCCGCATGATGTCGCTGCGCGCATGAACAGCCTGATGTTGCAAGAAATCGACACCGAAGCCTATCTGACCGTGGCCTATGCCGATCTGGACCTGACCACCGGGCGGCTGGTTATAGTGCAGGCGGGCCATCCGCACCCGGTCATTCAGCGGCAGGACGGCACGATCGAATTTATTGGCGAGGGTGGGCTTCCCATCGGCCTGATCGACGGCGCGACCTATACCAGTTTCGAAGCAGAATTGCGGCCCGGCGATCGGCTGTTCTTGTATTCTGACGGGATTACCGAATGCGCGGATCAAGATGACAACGAATTCGGCGAAAATGGCCTGCGCGAGCTGTTCACCAAACTGGCCGACCAGCGCGGGCTGTCCCTGCTGGACGCCCTGAAATGGGAACTGGCGCTGTGGTCCGGGCGCGATGAATTCAGCGATGACGTTTCCGGCGCCTTGCTGGAGTTCAGCGCCTATAAAACCGTCTGCCCCAACGCGCACAGCTATTACCCTGAGCAGCCGGCAGACAGCTAGCTTACCCCGCGCTCAAGGATTTGCGAAAGAAAACCCGGTCGAATCCGTCCTGCATCTGGCGAGCAATGCGCGTGTAGCCAAGGCTTTCGTAGAAAGGCAGATTTTCCGTCATCGCCGCATTGGTGTAAAGCGTTACAGCGTCCAGCCCCTGTTGCCGAGCCAGTGCCTCTACATGCGCAACAAGGCGTTTGCCCACGCCGCGCCCCGCGTCGTCGGGCCAGACCGCCAGCGTGTCGAGCACCATGTCACCCCCGGCATGGCGGCAGATGACGTGGCCAAGAATGCGCCCATCGGGGCCGGTGGCGACATAGGCCTCGGCAGCCACGATCGCCGCTGCCGGATCGGTCTGCATGGGCGCTGGTTCGCGCCCCATCCGCCCAACATAGCGCGCGAAAGCCGCGCGAGAGCAGGCGCGGATCGTCTGGGCATCGGCCAAGATGGCGGGTCGAATCATTACAGCAGGGCCGCCAAAAAGGCGCGGTCGCCATCATTGCCAAGCAAGGTCACGGCCTTGGCCACCGGGCACCAATGCGCGGAATGGCCCGGCTCTGACGGCAGCGCGACGGGCCGCACGGGCTGTGCTATGTAAATCGTGCACAGTTTTTCGGCCCACAGCGCATAGTCCGGCATGTAGCAAAACCGCCGGAACGCACCCAGCCGCCGCACGGGGCGCACGCGCCAGCCGGTTTCCTCCAGCACCTCGCGGCGCAGGGCTTGCAGCGCGCTTTCGCCCGCGTCAATTCCGCCGCCCGGCAGTTGCCATTCGTCATCCGGCCAAGCCTGATGCGTCAGCAGCACCGAATCCCCGCTTAGGACAATAGCATAGGCCCCGTGGCGGCGGGTGTAGCGTTGCCCATCCACGCGCGCCTCTCCGAATCTGCGGATCATCCTTGGCCCTCCGGTCGTGATTCCTATATGTGGGGGCAAGCCTAGGCGCGCGCCGCGCGCAGCACCAGCAAGGAAATACATCATGAGCATTGGCGAACAAATCGCCTGGGACGACACGGTTCTGCCGTTCCAACTGGACAATAGCGACATTCGCGGCCGCGTGGCGCGGCTGGATGGCGCGCTGGAAAAGGTGTTGGAAAAACACAATTATCCGCCGCTTGTCGAAGCCTTGGTGGCCGAGGCCACGTTGCTGACCGCGATGATCGGCCAGACCATCAAACTGCGCTGGAAACTGTCCTTGCAGATTCGCGGCGACGGCCCGCTGCGGCTGATCGCAACCGATTATTACGCCCCCGAAGAAGAGGGCGCGCCCGCGCGCATTCGCGCTTATGCCAGCTTCGACGGTGACCGGCTGGCGGAAAACACCAATCCCTATACCCAGATCGGTCAGGGGTATTTCGCTATACTGATTGACCAAGGGCCGGATATGACGCCGTATCAGGGCATTACACCTTTGGCCGGGCAATCGCTAAGCGCCTGCGCAGAAACCTATTTCGCGCAATCCGAACAGTTGCCCACCCGCTTTGCGCTGTCCTTTGGGCGCGCCACCCTGCCCGGTCAGGCGCAAGCTTGGCGCGCAGGGGGCGTGATGTTGCAGCACATGCCCGGCAATTCGGAAGCGCCCAAGCGCGACACAGCCGAGCAGGCAGAGAATTGGACCCGCGCCAACATGCTGTTGGACACGGTTGAAGAGCTGGAATTGATCGGCCCGCATGTCGGCCCGCCCGAATTGCTGGCCCGCCTATTCCACGAGGAAGCGCCCCGCGTCTACGACCCGCAACCGGTGCATTTCGGCTGCTCCTGTTCCGAGGATAAGGTCCGCAGCACGCTGTCCATCTATTCGGCCAAGGACATTGCCACCATGACCACCGAGGACGGCAAAGTCACCGCCGACTGCCAGTTCTGCGGCGCGCATTATGTCATGGACCCGGCAACGCTGGGCTTCGAGGGCAAGGATGGATGATCGCCTGCGCGCGGCGCTGGCCCTGCCTGCGAATGCGTCGAGCGATTTCGACCTGAACCCGGCGCTCAGGCAGGGACCAGCGCGCAAGCTGCGCCCCGCTGCCGTGCTGATCGCGGTAGATGATGCGGGCGGCGTTATCTTGACCAAGCGCGCCTCGCATCTGCGCCACCATCCCGGCCAGATCGCCTTTCCCGGCGGGCGGCAAGACGCGACCGACCCCGATCTGGCCACCACCGCGCTGCGCGAGGCGCGCGAAGAAATCGGGCTAGATGCAGGACAGGTGCGCATCCTTGGCACGCTGCCCACGCATGAAACCGTCACCGGTTTTCTGGTCACGCCTTTCGTGGCGCGGCTGGACGGGGCCTTTACCCCGCGCCCCGAACCGGGCGAGGTGGCAGAGGTGTTCCGCACGCCCTTGGCGCATGTCATCGACCCGGCCTGTTATGTGATCGAACGGCGCATCTGGCGCGGGCAATGGCGGCATTTCTATGCCGTGCCATGGGGGCCATATTATATATGGGGGGCCAGCGCGCGTATTCTGCGGGGCTTGGCAGAACGGATGGCACGATGCGCGTAAGCGGCGACTGGCTGGAAAACGACCGCACGCAAAAAGTGCTGGGCTTGCTGACCGGCGCGGGCCATGCGGCCTATGCGGTGGGCGGCTGCGTGCGCAATGCCGCACTGGGCGAGGTCGTGACGGATGTGGACATCGCCACATCGGCGCGGCCCCAACAGGTCATCGCCTTGGCCGAAGCAGCAAACCTGCGCGCCGTGCCCACGGGGCTGGCGCATGGCACGGTCACGCTGGTGGTGGACGGCGAAGGATTCGAGGTCACAACCTTCCGCCGCGACGTGGCAACCGATGGGCGGCATGCCGAGGTGGCCTTTTCCGACCGGATGGAGGACGACGCGGCGCGCCGCGATTTCACGATGAACTCGCTTTATGCCGATGCGGCGGGGCATGTGCTGGACCCGCTGGGCGGTATGGACGACCTGCGCGCGCGGCGGCTGCGCTTCGTGGGCGACCCGGCCCAGCGCATTGCCGAGGATTACCTGCGCATCCTGCGGTTCTTTCGCTTTCACGCGCAATATGGCGACCCCGATCACGGGCTGGACCCGGACGGGCTGGCGGCCTGCGCCGATGGGGCCGAGGGGCTGGCGCGGCTATCCGCCGAACGGGTCACGGGCGAGTTGCGCAAATTGCTGTCTGCGCACGACCCCAGCCCTTCGGTCGCGGCAATGCATCATGCCAGTGTGTTGGTGCGCGTGCTGCCAGGGGCAGACCCGCGCGGCTTGGCCCCGTTGGTGCATTTGGACGCGGGCGTGCCGCCGCGCTGGCTGCGGCGTCTGGCCGTGCTGGGCGGAGAGACCAGCGCGCTGCGCCTGACCAAGGCTGAAGCGCGTGACCTGACCTGCCTGCGCGGCGCGTTGGGCGACATGACCGCACCGGCCCTTCTGGGCTACCGCTTGGGCGCGGAACTGGGCACGGATGCCGTGCTGGCGCGTGCTGCAACCTTTGAAAGCCCCCTGCCCCCCGATTGGCAGGCAGAGATCGCGCGCGGCGCATCCGCGCGCTTCCCGATCCGCGCAGCAGACCTGCCGGGGCTGGACGGCGCAGCCTTGGGACAAAGACTGAAGGCCTTGGAAGCGCGCTGGATCACGTCGGATTTCCGCGCCACGCGCGACGATCTGCTGGGCTGACTGGCGCGGGCGCGACAAACGCCCTATGTCCTGTCCCAAAGGATAGGCCATGTTGCAAAAGACAGACCCCACCCAAAAACCGACCCTTGCCTTTCGGCTGGCGGGGTTGATCGACGGCTTTGCCCATGCCGATGGGCCGCCGCCGCAAAGCCTTTTGCGCTTCATGCTGTGGTCGGTCAAAGGGTCTTGGCCGGTCTTGGCACTGGCCACGGTCATTTCCGCCATTGTGGGCACGACCGAAGTGATCTCGGCGCTGCTTTTGGGCCAGATCATTGACGCGGCGGTAGGCACCGGCGCGCAGGGTTTCATCGCTGCGCATGGCTGGTTGATCACCGGATTCGTGGTGTTTTTCATGGTGGTGCGCCCGCTGGCCTTTGGCATATCCTCGGCGGCCAATAGCATCGTGGTGCAGCCCAATATCTTTGTTCTGGTGCAATCGCGGCTGAACCGCTGGACGCTGGGCCAGCCCGTGACATTCTTCGACAATGATTTCGCCGGTCGCATTGCGCAAAAGCAGGTGCAGACCGCCCGCGCGCTGACCGATGTGGCCAATGAAACCATCAATACCATGGCTTTCGCGCTGTCTTCTATCATCGGGTCGGTCGTGCTGTTGTTTACCATCGACCCGCGCATGGCACTGGTGCTGGCGGTTTGGCTGGTGGGGTATCTGTGGTTGATCCGGTATTTTCTGCCGCAAGTGCGCGAACGCTCTGGCAAGCGCGCGGGTGCCCGTGCCAAGGTTAGCGGGCAGGTGGTGGACACGATCAGCAACATCAAGACGGTCAAGCTGTTTGCCCATGCCGATTTCGAGGACCGCGCGGCGCTGAACGCCATGAGCGTGTTCCGTGACCGCTCTGTCGAATTTGGCGAAGTGCAGGTGTGGTTCCGTTTTGGCCTGATGCTGGTCGCGGGCATTTTGCCGGTGCTGCTGATTGGCGGCACATTGTGGCTGTGGTCGGCGGGCATGGCCAGCACCGGCGATATTGCCGCCGCAGGCGCCGTGGCCATTCGCATTGCGCAGATGACAGGCTGGGTCAGTTTCGTGCTGATGGCGATCTATTCGAACATTGGCGAAATAGAGGACGGGATGCGCACCCTAACCCCATGCCCAGACCTGACCGATGCCAAGGGCGCGGTCGAGATTGGTCGCGCCGAAGGGGCCGTCGCCTTCGAAGATGTGGGCTTTGCTTACGGGCGCGATGCAGGCGGGGTGGACGGGCTGAGCTTGGCGGTTGCCAAGGGCGAGAAGATCGGGATCGTCGGCGCGTCGGGTGCCGGGAAATCGACCCTCGTGGCGCTTTTGCTGCGGCTGTATGATGTGGAAGCCGGGCGCATCACGCTGGACGGGCGCGATATTCGCCAGATCACGCAAGAAAGCCTGCGCCGCAACATTGCCATGGTCACGCAGGAAACGGCCATGTTCAACCGTTCGGCGCTGGAAAACATCCGCTATGGCCGCCCCGATGCCACACGGGCAGAGATTGAGGCCGCCGCCAAAGCGGCCGAAGCGCATGATTTCATCAAGGATTTGCAGGACCACGAAGGCCGCCGCGGTTATGATGCGCAACTGGGCGAACGCGGCGTGCGCCTGTCGGGCGGACAACGCCAGCGCATTGCGCTGGCGCGCGCCTTTCTGAAAAACGCGCCCATTCTGGTGCTGGACGAGGCGACATCCGCGCTGGATTCAGAGGTTGAAGCCGCTGTGCAAGACGCGTTGCAACCGCTGATGCAGGGTAAAACCGTGCTGGCCATTGCGCACCGTCTATCGACCATCGCCCAACTGGACCGGATTGTCGTGCTTGACGCGGGCCGCATCCTTGAGCAAGGAACCCATGAACAGCTTTTGGCCAAGGGCGGCACCTATGCGCGCTTCTGGGCACGGCAATCGGGCGGGTTTCTGGGCACGGATGAGACATCTGAAATCGCATAAGGCCGCGCTATGGGGCTGACCATTCTTAGGCTTGGCCACCATGGCGACGGGGTGGCCGATGGCCCAGTTTTCGTGCCGCGCGCCCTGCCGGGCGAGGTGGTGGAAGGCGAGGTCACGCATGGCCGCATCGCGGCCCCGCGCATTCTGACGCCTTCGCCAGAGCGCATCGCCGCACCCTGCCCGCATTACAAGGCCTGCGGCGGCTGCGCGTTGCAGCATGCCCGCGAGGGGTTCGTGACCGAGTGGAAAGAGGGCGTGATCCGGCAGGCTTTGGCCGCGCAGGGGTTGGACGCGCCGTTCCGCGCGGCTCATATCTCGCCGCTCGGCACGCGGCGGCGGGCGGCGTTTTCGGGCCGACGACTGAAAAAAGGGGCCTTGGTGGGGTTCCATGCGCGGGCATCGGATACGGTGACAGCCGTTCCCGACTGCCTGATCCTGCGGCCCGAGCTGACCGCCGCTTTGCCGCTGCTGGAAGAGCTGGTCACGCTGGCCGGATCGCGCAAGGGCGAGATGGCGCTGTCGCTGACCCTGTCCAATGTGGGGCTTGATCTGGCGGTGACAGGCGGCAAACCGCTGGACGGGCCGCTGCAAGCCACGCTGGGGCAATGGGCCGGCGCAAACGGGCTGGCCCGGCTGGCATGGGATGGCGAGGTGATCGCCCAAGCCGCGCCGCCTGTCCACAGCTTTGGGCGCGCGCATGTCACTCCGCCGCCCGGCGCGTTCCTGCAAGCCACCGCCGATGCGCAAGCGGCGCTGCAAGCGGCCGTGGCGAAGGCCGTGGGCGATGCGCCGCGCGTGGCCGACCTGTTCGCGGGCTGCGGCACCTTTGCCCTGCCCTTGGCCGAACGCGCGGAAATACATGCGGTCGAAAGCATGGCCGACATGCTGGCCGCGCTTGACCACGGTTGGCGGCATGCGACCGGGCTAAAACGCCTGAGCCATGAAACCCGCGACCTGTTCCGCAACCCGCTTTTGCCCGAAGACCTTGCCCGCTTTGACGCTGTTGTCATCGACCCGCCCCGTGCCGGGGCCGAAGCGCAGGCGCGCGCGCTGGCGGCAAGTGCTGTGCCGCGTATTGCGGCGGTATCGTGCAACCCGGTTACCTTCGCGCGCGACGCGAAAATCCTGTGTGATGCGGGTTATCGCCTGCAATGGGTGCAGATGGTCGATCAATTCCGCTTCAGCCCGCATGTGGAGCTTGCAGCCGCCTTCGCAAGGTAACATATCTGCGCGGAAATCATTCTTCGGGGATATATCATGTTCAGCCGCGCAAGCATCGCCGCATTTCTGGACCAAAATTGGGTGCGCAATGGGGTCATCGGGGTGATCCTGTTCAATGCCGTGTTGCTGGGCATGGAAACGTCGCGCCCGCTGATGGATGCCATCGGTCCGGTCATCCTGACGCTGGACAAGATCTGCCTTGGCATTTTCGTGGTGGAACTGGCGCTAAAGCTATACGCCCATCGCTGGCAATTCTGGCGTTCGGGCTGGAATATCTTCGATTTCATCATCATCGGCATTGCCCTAATGCCCGCGACCCAAGGCTTCAGCGTGCTGCGGGCGCTAAGGATCTTGCGACTGCTGCGGGTGGTGTCGGTCAGCCCCAGCCTGCGGCGCGTGGTGGAAGGGTTCATCACAGCGCTGCCCGGCATGGGGTCGGTGTTTTTGCTGATGGGCATGATCTTTTACATCGGCTCGGTCATGGCCACCAAGCTGTTCCAAAACAGCTTCCCGCAATGGTTCGGCGATCTGGGATCGTCGGCCTATTCGCTGTTCCAGATCATGACGCTGGAAAGCTGGTCAATGGGAATCGTGCGCCCGGTTATGGAAGTATACCCCTATGCATGGCTGTTCTTCGTGCCCTTCATCATGGTCACAACATTCGCCGTGGTAAACCTGCTGGTCGGCCTGATTGTGAATTCGATGCAAGACGCCCATGCCGCCGAAAGCAACAAGGCCACCGACGAATACCGCGACGAGGTGCTGACCCGCCTGCGCGAAATCGAGAAGAAGCTGGCAGAGCGCGACGGATGACGCGTGTGTGAACACCGCGCCAGCTTGGCAGACCGCGCGGGTTCGGGCATAGTTGTCAAAAAACCCCAGAGGCCTCGATGCAGCTTTTCCGCCTGTTCCTGCCCGTGGCGTTTCTGGCCCTGCTGACGGCCTGCGCGCCAACGAAGTTTCGGACCTATGACGGCCCCGAAGTGACCCGCGTTGTCGTCTACAAGGCCGAACGCCAGATGGACTTGCTGCATTTCGGCACGGTCCTGCGCAGCTACCGGGTGCAGCTTGGCGGCCAGCCCTTCGGCCATAAAGAGCGCGAGGGCGACCGCCGCACGCCGGAAGGCGATTACATCATTGACCGGCGCAACCCCAACAGCGCCTTTCATCTGTCCATCGGGCTTGACTACCCGAACGAAGCCGACCGCGCCCATGCCGCGGCGAATGGCTGGGAGCCGGGAGGTGACATCTTCATCCACGGGCGCGGGCCGCGCTACCAGCGGGCGCGGGGCGACTGGACAAACGGCTGCATTGCCGTGACCGACCGACAGATGGAAGACATCTACGCTATGGTGCGCAACGGCACGCCCATCACGATTTTTGCGTCGAAACAGCAAGAGCTGGAACGCAGCGGTATGAGCGCGCCGGCGATGGCGGCAAGCGGACCTCGCCTTGCGGCGGCGCCGGTCACGGGTCTGTTGGTGCTGACGCCCGGTCCAGATACGCCTCGTCCTAGACCGTCCCCCGCCCGTGCGGTGCGGTAAAATCCGGGCGCGGGTTGATCGGGATAATCCGGTGCGGATTGATCGTGTCATGGCTGTAATGGTAGTGTCGCACGATATGGTCGAAATGCACCGTATCTGCCACGCCGGGGTGCTGGTATAGCTCGCGCGTATAGGCCCACAGGTTTGGGTAATCCACGATCCGCGCGCGGTTGCATTTGAAATGCGTGTGATAGACCAGATCGAAGCGCACAAGTGTGGTGAACAGCCGCCAATCCGCCTCTGTCAGTTGGTCGCCCGCAAGGTAGCGTTGGCGCGACAGTCGCGCGTCCAACCAGTCGAGCGTGTCGAATAGCGGGTAGACCGCGTCGTCATAGGCCGCTTGGGTGCTGGCAAAACCGGATTTGTAAACGCCGTTGTTCAGCGTGTTGTAGACCCGGTCATTGACCGCGTCGATCTCGGCGCGCAGGGCTTCGGGGTAATAATCCTCCGTGTTCCCGGTCAGGTCGTCGAACGCGCTGTTGAACATGCGGATGATCTCGGCGCTCTCATTGGACACGATCTTGCCCTGCGCCTTGTCCCACAGCACCGGCACCGTCGCACGGCCCGACACCTTGGGGTCGGCGCGAATGTAAATGTCGCGGATATGGGTGCTGCCAAACAGCCGGTCGCCCGTCGCGCCGGGGAAATCCGTGGCAAAGCTCCATCCGTCTTGCAGCATGTCGGGGTGCACGGCGGAAACGTCGATCAGCCCTTCCAGCCCCTTCAACGCACGAAAGATCAGCGCCCGGTGCGCCCATGGGCAGGCATAGGACACATATAGATGGTAGCGCCCGGCTTCGGCCTTGAAGCCACCCGCGCAACTGGGCCCGGCGCTGCCATCGGGCGTGATCCAGTTGCGAAACCGCGACGTGTCGCGCTGGAACGCGCCCCCAGTTTTGCTGGTGTCATACCATTGGTCGGACCATTTGCCGTCGATCAGAACGCCCATTACTTCCTCCTTTTCCTGCTTCCTGACAGCTAAGGCGCAAAGAGGCCGAGGCCAACCTGCACGAATGCGCAGGCCTTGTGCAGGCGCTAGGTTTGATCGGGCGCTGTGCCGTTGCAGGCCGCAAGATAGCGCCGCACGGTGGCGTCCATCCCATAGGTCAGCGCATCACAAAACAGCGCATGTCCGATAGAGACCTCTGCAATCTGCGGCACATGCGCCACTAAGACAGCCAAATTCGGCACCGTCAGATCATGGCCCGCATTGACCGCCAAGCCCAGCAGCGTGGCTTCAGTTGCGGCTTGGGCCAGATCGGTCAGGGCGCGCTCACACGCCGCCGGGTCGGAATGCGCAGCACCGTATGGGCCGGTGTAAAGCTCTACCCGGTGGGTTCCGGTCGCGGCGGCAGCTTCCATCTGGCGGGCATCGGGGTCGGCAAACAGCGACACGCGTTGGCGGCGTGCCTTCAGTCCGCCCACAATATCGGCTAGCCAAACGCCATCCTTGGCAAAATCCCAGCCGTGGTCGCTGGTTGCCTGCGCGGGGTCGTCAGGCACAAGCGTAACCTGCTCCGCGCGCACGGTGGCGGCAAGGTCCAGAAACCGGGCGTCGGGGTAGCCTTCAACGTTCAATTCGCGGTCGGGGAATTCGCTGTCGATCAATGCGCGCAGATCCTGCACGTCGCTCGCGCGGGTGTGGCGTTCGTCCGGGCGGGGATGCACGGTCAGCCCTGCCGCCCCGGCGGCCAGCGCGATGCGGCCCAAACCCACAACGCTGGGCCATGGGTGATCGCGCCGGTTGCGCAGCAAAGCGGCCACGTTCAGGTTGACGGACAGCAAGGTTGGCATGGCGTAGTCCCTTTCACTGGTCGCGCGCGCGGTCGGCCACAAGTTGCGACAGGTCGGCCCGCCCTTCGGCATTTAGCCCGTCGCGCACGCCTGCAAGGTCTGCCTCTGTCTTGTTCTGGCTAACCTTCCAGACGCCCGACAGCTCTGTGATCGTCAACTCGAACCCGACCAGCCCGCGCAATTGCCGCTGCATGAACTCTGCCGGCGCATCAGAGACCTGCCACGGCACCGGACGATGGCTTTCATGGGCGTGTGTCAGGTCGTGCAAATGCTGCATCAGCCAATCCGGGTCTTGTTGGAACCGCAAGATGCCGCGCGCATGGACGATGACGTAGTTCCATGTTGGCACCACCTTGCCGTGTTCGCGCTTGGACGGATACCAAGACGGCGTGACATAGCCCTGCGGCCCCTGAAAGATTGCCATTGCCGAAATTGGCCCGGTCGTAATACGAAATAACGGGTTGCCATGGGCGATATGACCATGCAGCGCGCCATACTCGCCTGCCTTGGGATGCAGCACCAAAGGCACATGATCGGCGGTGATCTGGCCCAAAGCATCTGTGACCAACGCCGCGAACGGGTGCGCGCGCATCAGGTCATGCATCACCTCTGGCCGGGTTTCGTGAAACATCTGCGGCTGGAACATGCGGTCCCCCTTGCTGTGCGGTTTTGCATAGCACCCGCGCCCATGCCCCGTAAGCCGGAAACTTCAGGCTCTTGGCGCGACCAACGCATCACGCGAGCGTGACAGGACTTTTGCCATGCGGCGTTATGTCTTGGCGCAAAGCTACCCACCTTTGGAGGAGACGACATGACAAAGCTTACCCGCCGCACCCTTATGGCCGCAGGGGCCGCGCTGCCCTTGGCCGGCTTGGCCGCCCCTCGCGCCGCGCTTGCCGAAGCCCCGATGATGGGCGCAAGTTTTGCACGCCACCGCCGCTTCATGATCGGCGGGTTCGAGGTGACCACCATTCTGGCCGGCACCACCCCGCGCGAAAACCCGCAAGGGATTTTCGGGATGGACGCCTCGGCAGAGGAATTTGCCGAGGTCAGCCGCGCGAATTTCCTGTCTACGGATGTGTCGCAGTTCTTCTTCACGCCCACCGTGGTCAATACCGGGTCCCAACTGGTGCTGTTCGACACCGGCCTGAACGGTCCTGCAATGACCGAAGCGCTGGCAAGTGCGGGCTACACGCCCGACCAGATCGACATCGTGGTGCTGACGCATATGCATGGCGACCACATTGGCGGCATGATGACAGATGGGGCCGCGACCTTCCCCAATGCGCGCTACGTCACCGGGCAGGCGGAATTCGACCATTGGGCCGCCGCGGGCAACGAAGGCTTTGACGCCAATGTGCGCCCCATGGCCGAGATGATGACCTTCATCGGCGATGGCGATGACGTGGTGACGGGCATTACCGGTATGGCGGCCTTTGGGCACACGCCGGGGCATATGGTTTACCGGCTGGACAGCGACGGGGCGGGGCTGGTCATTTTCGCGGACCTTGCCAACCACCCCGTCTGGTCGCTGGCGCGCCCCGATTGGGAAGTGCGCTTTGACGCCGACAAGGCGCAGGCCGCCGAAAGCCGCCGCCGCGTGCTGGGTATGATCGCCGCCGACCGGGTTCCGGCCATCGGCTATCACATGCCCTTTCCGGCTGTGGGGTATGTGGATGCTGGCCGCGACGGTGCCGAATTCCGTTGGGTGCCGGAATCGGGTCAGTTGATGGGGTAAGGTGACTGAGGCCGGGCCTTGCGGCCCCGTTTCATTGCAGATCGCCAAAGGCGCGTTGCAGCCGCGCCACGGCATCGGTCATCACCGAACGCGGCGCGCCAAGGTTGAAGCGCAGGTAATTCGCGCCACCGGTGCCGAATGTCGGCCCATGGTTGGCGACGATCTTCGCGTCGCGTTCCACCCGTGTTGTGAACTCTGCCATGTCCATGCCTGTGCCGGAAAAATCCACCCAAGCTAGGTAGGTCGATTGCAACGGCATGGACCGCAGACCGGGAATGGCGTTCACGCCCGCGTCGAACAGGCGGCGATTTTCATCCAGATAGGCGACCAGCGCATCGACCCATTGCGCCCCTTGCGGCGAATAGGCGGCGGTCACGGCATGAAAGCCAAAGCTGTTGCCAGAAATGCCCATAGCGCCAAGCGTGGCGGCGAATTGCGCGCGCAACCGGTCATCGGGGATAATGACCTGCCCGCAATGCGTGCCTGCAATGTTGAATGTCTTGGACGGGGCGGTCAGCATAACCACCCGGTCCATATGCTCTGGCGCGGCCAAGGGCATGACCGTGTGCGTATGGCCGGGCATGACCAGATCATGATGAATCTCGTCCGAGATCAGAAGCAGATCATGCCGCGCGCAAAACGCGGCCACCGCGCGCAGTTCTTCCACCGACCAGACCCGCCCACCGGGGTTATGCGGCGAGCATAGGATGACCATGCGGGTGCTGTCATCGACCAGCGCCTCGGCGGCGTCCATATCCATCTGGTACAGCCCGTCAGCTTCGGCCATGGGGCATTCGACAACCCGCCGCCCGGCTGCATGGATGACCCGCGCGAAGGCGTGATACACCGGCGTGAACAGCATCACCCCATCGCCCGGTGCGGTCCATGTGTGCAGGCACAGACCCACCGCATTGACCAACCCATGCGTGGTCGAGATATGCGCAGGGTCCACCTGCCAGCCATGGCGGTGCTCCATCCACCAGCAGATCGCGGACCGGTAAGCGCTGTCATCGCCGTAATAGCCATAGACCCCGTGGTCCAGCATGGCTTGCAGCACGTCTTGCACCGCTTGGGGCGGGCGGAAATCCATATCCGCGACCCACATCGCCAAGCCGTCATCCGGGGACACGCCGTAAAGCGGCTGCATCATATCCCATTTGGAACAATGCGTGCCGCGCCGGTCGATGATCTCGTCGAAAGTCATGGATTACCCTCCGTTTTCGGCACTGTCCTTGGGCGGCCCGAAAGGGTCAAGCGCGAAAAGCTCTGACACGGGGCAGTCCAGTGCCCGCGCCAATTTCAACGCCAGAATGGTCGAGGGGATGAACACCCGGTTTTCAACGGTATTGATCGTCTTGCGGCTGACGCCCACGGCAAGGGCCAGTTCGCCCTGCGTCAGCCCGCGCTGTGCGCGCAGCACTTTCAGGCGGTTATAAAGCGCGTCGTCACTCATCGGCACCGCGTCCCTGTCACCACATGACCATGTGATACGCCGCTTGGTGCGGCGCCACTGCAAATCCTCTGGCTTCGATATGGCAGAAGCTGCGGATCAGGACCATTTTCCCACTGTTCCAAAGCGGGCGGCTCAATCTGCGCGGCCACGCAGGATGGACGCTAGGAAATGCAGCGCGGGCGCAATGCCTAGAACCGGCCCCATCCAGTAGAACGCGGCCTGCGCCTCTAGCCACCCTGTCAGGACAAGGCTTAGCATCAGCAGGAAAGCGGCAAGCGCGGCCCAATAGCCAAAGACAAGGCTGGCGCGATGCGCCGCGAGGTTCATCTCATCCCATGCGCAGTCAGATTGGCCCGGGAAAGCCATGTTCACGACCAAGGACAAGACAGACAGCGCGAACATCGTGCCCCCGATGATCCATGCCCAAGTCTGCCCCGATGGGCCGACGCCGGCGAAGATGGCGGCAAGCGAGACAACGATCAGCACCACCGCGCTGGCCATGGTCAGCATTCGGACAAAGGCGACAGGATTCCGGGACATGCGTTTTCCTCCGCGTTTAAGTAACCTAAAGGTAACATAGGGCGATTCGACAGGTAACGTCAAGGTTACACGCAGCCAAACCCTTGCCCCGCCCGCCCGCGCGCGATAAATCCCTTTCCATGAGCATTCGACCCATCCTGATCCATCCCGACCCGCGGCTGAAAAAGCTGTGCGACCCGGTGTCCGAGGTGACTGCCGATATCGGCAAACTGGCCGAGGATATGCTGGAAACGATGTATGACGCGCCGGGCGTGGGCCTGGCTGCCCCCCAAATCGGGGTCTTGAAGCGTATTTTCGTCATGGATTGCGCGAAAGAGGACGATGCCGAAAAGCACCCGATGGTGTTGATCAACCCCGAGATCATCGCCAAGTCGGACGAGATGAACACCTACGAGGAAGGCTGCCTGTCCATTCCAGAGCAATATGGCGAAGTCACCCGTCCTAAGCTGGTGACAATGCGCTGGCTGGGGCTGGATGGCAAACTGCACGAGGTTGAGTTCGACGGGCTATGGGCCACCTGCGCGCAGCATGAGTTGGACCATCTGAACGGCAAGCTGTTCATCGACCATCTGGGTGCGATCAAGCGGCAGATGATTACCCGCAAAATGGTCAAGCTAAAGCGCGAAAAGGCCCGCGCGTGACGGTTCGCCGTTGCCTGCCTTGGCCCGACCCGGTGCTGCGCCGCAAGGCCGCCCCGGTAGATGCGATCACGGATGAGATTCGCACCATCTGGGACGATATGATCGACACGATGGAAGCCATGCCGGGGGTGGGCCTTGCCGCGCCGCAAATTGGCGTGGGGCTGCGGCTGGCGGTGGTGGACGCGTCCGAAGCACGCGGTCAGGCCTTACGCATGGCGAACCCAGAGATTCTGCACGCAAGCGCCGTGCTGCGCGCGCATGACGAAGCCAGCCCAAACCTGCCCGGCGTGCATGCGCGGGTCGAGCGGCCCCGCGCCGTCACAGTCCGGTTTCTGAATGAGGCCGGTGCGCTGGAAGAGCGCGAGATGGTCGGGCTATGGGCGACCAGCGTGCAACACCAGATCGACCATCTGGACGGGCGCATGTTCTTCGACCGACTTAGCCGGGTAAAGCGCGACATGTTGCTGCGCCGCGCGGGGAAACAGCGTTAAGCTGCCGTGGTGCCAGTGAGGGGCCAGCCCCTCACGCTCCCCGGAGTATTTTGGCAAGATGAAGGGGGATGCGATGCGAGTTGTCTTCATGGGTACGCCGGATTTCTCGGTTCCCGCGCTGGATGCCATCCATGCTGCGCATGAGGTGGGCTGCGTCTATACCCAGCCGCCCCGCCCCGCTGGTCGTGGCAAGAAGGACCGCCCGTCGCCAGTGCAGGCGCGCGCCGAAGCGCTGGGGCTACTGGTGCGCCACCCGGTCAGCCTGAAAGAGGCCGAGGCGCAGGCCGCGTTCGCAGCGCTGAATGCCGATGTCGCTGTGGTTGTGGCCTATGGGCTGATCCTGCCGCAAGCGGTGCTGGATGCGCCGCGCTTTGGCTGTCTGAATATCCATGCCAGCCTTTTGCCGCGCTGGCGAGGGGCTGCCCCCATTCACCGCGCGATCATGGCAGGGGACGCGGAAACGGGTGTATGCATCATGCAGATGGACGCGGGGCTGGATACTGGCCCCGTTCTGCTGCGCGAGGCCACACCAATTACTGAGCGCGACACCACCGCGCGCCTGCATGACCGCCTGTCCGACATGGGCGCGCGGTTGATCATGCAGGCGCTGTCGCAGTTGAATAGCCTTGTGCCGCACCCACAACCCACGGTCGGCGTGACCTATGCCGAGAAAATCGACAAATCCGAAGCGCGGATTGACTGGGCGCAGCCCGCAGAGGGTGTGGCGCGGCAGATCAGGGCGCTCTCTCCCTTTCCGGGCGCGTGGTGCGACAGCCCAGCGGGGCGGCTGAAGCTGCTGGATGCCCGCGCTGTCGCGGGCAATGGCGCGCCCGGCGAAGTGCTGGACGGGTTGACCATTGCCTGCGGCACCGGGGCCGTGCAAGTATTGACCGTACAGCGCGAAGGCAAGCGCGCGAGCGACGCCGAAGCCTTCCTGAACGGTCACCGCTTTGCGCCGGGCACGGTTCTGGGCGGTTAATCCGTCCGGTCCGTGGCGAACAAGTAGACCGCGCAGCCCGCCAAAAGCAGCAGCGCGAAGAACCCGAACAGCAAGCTGTAAGACCCGTCGCCCATTCGGTGCAGATGCCCGCTGGCCACCTGCAACAACCCGACCCCGCCAATGGAGAACAGGTTTATCAGCGTCACCCCCCGCCCCGTCAGATGCGCGGGGATGAAGCTGCGGCCATGCGCCATGAGCATGGGAAAAGACGCGCCAAAGAACCCCACCGCCGCCAGCAACATGGCACTGGGCCAGAACCCAAGGGCAGGCGCGATGGCCAGCACTGCAAGTGCCGCCGCCCCCAACAAGTTGCCACCAAGTATAACCCATTTGCGCGTGCCAAACAGCCGGTCCAGCGGGCCATAGGCAAAATTGCCTGCGATCATGGCAAACGCCATGACCAGCGTTGCCTGCCCGACAAGATTGGCATCGGCCCCGAAAGTATCGGTCATATAGGGACCAACCCACAACCCGCGCAGCCCTGCCGCTGGCGCGTAATTGACGAACAAAAGCGGCATCATCCACCACAGCGCACGAATGCGCAGCACGTCGCGCAGGCGGGCTTTGGTGCCTTGGGGCGCTTCGGCGCGGGGCGGGTCGGGGATGACCACCCACAAGACCGTGGCAACCAAGGCCGTGATCCCCGCCATGACCCACAGCGCCATGCGCCAGCCATAGACCTCTGATGCCCAAGCCAAGGGCCATGCGCCCAGAATATTGCCCAGTGACCCAAGGCCAATGACCGCCCCCGCCAGCGTGGCAAAGACCGCCGGGGCAAAGCTGCGCGCAAAGATGTAATAGGACGCCATCAGCACCGGCGCGCAGCCCACGCCCAGCAGCATCATCGCCAGATGGATATGCGTGGCATTTTGCGCCAAGGCGAATAGGGCCGCGCCCCCGGTCCCGCCAAGCCCCAGCATCAGCGCGGTCGTGCGGCGCGGACCAATCTGGTCCAGCGCCATGCCCAGCGGAATCTGCGCTGCGGCAAAGACCAAGAACCACAGACCAGAGGACAGCGCCAGATCATCGGGGGTCACAGCCAGATCCTGCGTCAAAGGTCCGGCCAGAACCGCCAGAAACGCACGATAGAACTGGCTGAGCAGATAGCCCAGCACAAGACAGGCAAGTCCAAGTTTCACGCGGGGCCCTCCTCCTCACATGGTTGCGGCAAGCTGTAGTGAACTTGTGAAGCACGTGCAATGCGCAGCTTTCGGGGTGCAGATTTTTCCAGCGCGCGCTATGGCTTGGGCAAGGAAAGGCACGCCATGGACCAAAGTTATCATTACAAGCTGATCGCGCGGGCGATTGCGCTGATTGACGCGCCGGGCGGCACCGCGCGCAGTCTGGACGATCTGGCAGCAGAGCTTGGCCTGAGCGCCGCGCATTTTCAGCGGGTGTTCAGTGCTTGGGCCGGGGTTTCGCCCAAACGCTACCAGCAATACCTGACGCTGGGCCATGCACGGCAGTTGCTTGCGGCGCGGTTTTCGACGTTCGACACCGCCTTGCAGCTTGGCCTGTCCGGGCAAGCGCGGCTGCATGATCTGTTCCTGCGCTGGGAAGGAATGACCCCCGGTGATTATGCCAAGCGCGGCGAGGGTCTGGAGATACACTATGGCTGGTTCGACAGCCCCTTCGGACCGGCCTTGGGGCTTGCAACGGATCGCGGCCTGTGCGGGCTGGCCTTTGCCGAAAACTGCGACGACATGTCGGCCCTGGCTGACATGACCCGACGCTGGCCAAAAGCGCGCTATAGGGCCGATCCGGCGGCAGCCGCGCCACATGTTGATGTGGCCTTTGCCCGCAAAGGAACGGCGCAATTGCACATGATCGGCACGCCCTTTCAGATAAAGGTCTGGGAAGCCTTGTTGCAGGTGCCGCCCGGTCATGTCACCAGCTATGGCGAGGTCGCAAAAACCGTCTGTTCGGAACGTGCCGCGCGCGCGGTGGGCACGGCGGTGGGGCGCAACCCGCTGGGTTTTGTCATTCCCTGCCACCGCGTGCTGCAAGGCAGCGGAGCACTTGGCGGGTATCATTGGGGGCTGACGCGCAAACGCGCCATGCTGGGCTGGGAAGCCGCGCAGGCCGATGCTGTCGCGCAAGCGTGATGGCAAATCCCCGCGTATCGGCGCGCGCCGCAATGGTGGGTGCGCCCAGAATATGGTATCACGCGGGCAGTTAGTAGGAGAGTGTCATGAGACTCGTCGCCCCTTTTGCAATTTCGGTTCTGGCCCTAAGTGCCTGCGCCCCCGACCCCAATAACCCGCAAAACCGCACATTTACGGGCGCATTGACCGGGGCGGCCGTTGGTGCCGTCGTAGGTGCCGCGACGGGTGATGGCGGCGGCGACCGGGCCTTGGCCGGCGCCCTGATCGGGGGCACAGGCGGTGCGCTGATTGGCCAACGGCTGGACCGTCAGGCCGCAGAGCTGCGCCGCCAACTGGGCGGTGACGTGAATATCGAGAATACCGGGCAGGAACTGATCCTGACCCTGCCGCAAGACCTGCTGTTTGCGACCGACAGCGCCACCGTGCGCCCCGATCTGCAAAGCGACCTGCGCGTGATTGCCAATAACCTTGTGGACTACCCGCGCAGCGATGTGCGTGTGGTGGGCCATACCGACAATACCGGGTCGGCCAGCTATAATCAGGGGCTGTCGGAACGGCGCGCGGCCAGCGTGGCGCAGGTGTTGTTCAACAATGGTGTCGCTGCTTCGCGCGTGCGCGCCGAAGGGCGCGGGCTGACCCAGCCGGTCGCCGATAATGGCACCGCATCGGGGCGGCAGCAGAACCGCCGGGTTGAAATTTACGTCCGACCGTATCAGCCTAGCTAGGCGATACCTGTAGCTTGCCACGAAAGGCTGATCCTTGCGGTCAGCCTTTTTGATTGCGGCGGGCGATATTCGGTCATATCTTTTTACCAAAACCCCGCATAGATGGGGTAAGGAGGAAACTTGCCATTTCAGCGCATCCAGCCCGAAAAGCTGTCACAATCGGTCGTGCGGCAGATTGAACTGCTTTTGTTGCGCGGTGTCCTGCGCCCGGGCGAGCGGTTGCCCGCAGAGCGTGTTCTGGCCGAACGGTTGGGCGTGTCCCGTCCCAGCCTGCGCGACGCTTTGGCGGAATTGCAGGACCGCGGGTTGCTGGAAAGCCGCGCCGGGGCCGGCGTGTTCGTAGCCGAATTGCTGGACAGCGCATTTTCGGATTCGTTGGTGCGCTTGTTTGCCGAACATGATGAAGCATTGTTCGATTACATCAGCTTTCGCCGCGACATGGAGGCAATGTCGGCAGAGAGGGCCGCGCGGCTTGGGTCGGATACGGATTTGGCGGTTATCAACACCCTCTACCAGCGCATGGAAGCCGCGCATCAGAAACGTGATCCGACCGAGGAAGCGCAGCTTGACGCCGAATTTCACCTGTCAATCGTGGAAGCGTCGCATAACATCATCATGCTGCACATGATGCGCGCCATGTTCGACCTGTTGCATAAAGGTGTTTTCTATAATCGCCAGATGATCTTTCGCCAGCGCGCCACCCGCAGCGACCTGCTGGCCCAGCACAAGGCAATCAACGCGGCCATTCAGGCCCGCGACCCTGTTGCGGCCCATGCGGCAGCCACGGCGCATCTGGATTTTGTCGAGAGGATCATGAACGACTTCAAACGCAGCGAGCATAACGAAGCCATTGCGCGACTGCGTTACGAACACTCACAAGAAAGCTTATGAAAAAACCCGGCCTTGCAGCCGGGTTTTTTGCTGTTCTTGGGCTGCGCCAGTTAGTGCAGGCGTTCGTTCACAGCCTTGATCGCATCGGCAATCAGCGCGTCGCTGCGTGCATCATCCATGTTCTTGGCGATGACGGTTCCGGCAGCGGCAATCGCCACTTCAGTTGCCTTGTCCCGCACCTGACGGATCGCACCCGCTTCGGCAGAGGCGATCTGATCCTCTGCAGCTTTCAGGCGGCGCGTAATTGACGCCTCGATCTCTGCCTTGGTTTGCTCTGCGGCAAGCTGCGCATCGGCTTTCGCCTTTTCCACAATGCGCGCGGCCTCTGCCTTGACCTCGGCCTGCTTGCGCTCGAAAGAGGCATGCAGTTCCAGCGCTTCTTCACGCAGGCGGCGGGCTTCTTCAAGCTCTGCCTTGATCGTAGCAGACCGTTGGTCCAGCAAATCGCCCAGCTTGCCGGGCACCTTCGCATAGATCAAAATACCGATGAAAACGGTAAAGGCCGCAAGGACAATCAGGTCGGTATTATACAGCGAGAAGAAGGGCTTGCCTTCGACCGCAGCAAGCGCGGGGCTGGCCAGCAGCATGGCAATGGCGGCAAGACGCAACATCATGCATTCCCCTTCATCTGGGCTTTGACGGCCGCAGTCACGCTGCGTGCATCTGCCTTCATATCGAACGCCGCAACAATATCCTTGGTCACGTCATTCGAAACGTCGCCCACCATCTCTACCGCGTTGGCGGTAATGTCGCGGATACGCTTTTCAGACTCGGCGGATTTCGCAGCAATCTCTGCATCTGCCTTGGCGATCTGGGCGTTCAAGGCTTCTTGCATTTCTGCCTTGGCGGCCTCGACAATGCGCTGCGCTTCCGCGCGTGCATCCGCTTCAGCCTTTTTGAAGGCTTCCTCGGCATCCAGTGCTTTTTGCTTGTATTCCTCGGCGGCGGCAATGTCTGCGGTAATGGCACCACGACGATCGGCCAGAACCGAGGCCACACGCGGCAGCGCCACGCGGGACATGACGTAATACAGAACCACCAAAGCCACGACCAGCCAAAAGATCTGGTTCGAGAAGGTGGTTATATCCAGTTGGGGCATACCCGGCCCCGAAGCAGCAGTCTCTGCCATATCATCCCCCTAACCCCGGAAAACACCGGCAGGACGCGCGCGCCCCGCCAGCCGTAAGGATACGTCGGGATGTGCTTAGACAGCGAACATCAGCAGCAGAGCGACGAGGAACGAGAAGATCCCCAGAGCTTCTGCAAACGCGATGCCGATGAAGAGCATAGCGGTCTGACCAGCAGCAGCCGACGGGTTGCGCAGAGCACCCGACAGGAAGTTGCCTGCAATGTTGCCCACACCGATTGCGGCGCCGCCCATACCAATGGCGGTCAGACCAACACCGATGTATTTACCCATTTCTGCGATATCGCCTTCCATAGTCGTTTCTCCTTGAGTTGGAATTGGCAAGATGGATTATCCGGACCCGAGCGCCGCGCCTAATGCGCAGGATGCAATGCGTCTTTCAGATAGACGCAGGTCAGAATGGTGAAGACATAGGCCTGAATGACGGCCACAAGCAGTTCCAGCGCGTAAAGCGCGGTCACGGCCAAGATCGGAACGAAGAAGAAAGCGCCAAGCGCGGCTGCAAAGCTTGCAAACACCTTGGCCACGGCGTGCCCGGCCATCATCGCACCGGCAAGACGAATGGAATGGCTGACTGGGCGCACGCAGTAGGAAATCACCTCGATCAGCGCCAGCACAGGACGCAGCGCCAAGGGCGCGCTGTCAACCCAGAACAGTTTCAGAAACTTGGTGCCGTGCAAGATGAAGCCCAGCGCCGTGACCGTAAAGAACACCGCGAAGGCCAAAACCGCCGTAACCGCAATATGCGAGGTGGTGGTAAAGGCAAAGGGGATCAGGCCCAGAAGGTTCGCGAACAGAACGAACATGAACAGCGTGAAGATATAGGGAAAGAAGCGCACGGCATCATGGCCAGCGACATCCTCGACCATCTTGTATATGAAACCATAGGTCATCTCTGCGGCGGATTGTGCGCGGCTGGGCACCAGCGCGCGACCGCGGGCACCGAACACCATCAGCGCCGTGGCAGCCAAAACGGTCAGCGCCATCCACAAGGTGACATTGGTCGGCGTGTACCACGCAATATCGCCCCCAAAGAGCGCTTCGACCCGAAACTGGTCCATGGGCTTGATGACAAGGCCGCCACTTTCTTCTGCCACAGGTCTAGTCCTTCTTCTGGTCGCCCGCTTGTGGCGGGGTCGATTGATCGGTCGTCACGGCCAGTTCGCGTGCCGAGCGCAGCATTGTCTGCACGCCGGCGGCGAAGCCCAGTATTGTAAACACCACCAGAAAGAGCGGCATGGTATCAAACAGCCAGTCCAGCCCGTATCCGATGCCGGCCCCAAGAAAAAGGCCGGTGACAAGTTCGATCACCATGCGCCAGCCCACTTGGGCCATGGAATGATGATCCTGCGCAACCGGTTTAGGGTCATGCTTGGCCCGAACCTGCGAGATGCGTGCTTCGAGTGCCTTCAGGCGCTCACGCTCGTCGCTATCGGTCATGCCCTCTCCCGGCCTTGAGTTGCGCGCAAGCTATGCAGAGGGGACGCCAGAGTCAAGAAAGCAAACGCGGCGCAGAATTTTCCGCAAATTATTGATAATATTGATTTTTTTTATCGAGCCAAATTATTGCTTGGGCGCGATAGGCAGGTTGTGCACATGCAGCATATTCAACCATTCAGTTGACCTTTGCGCCCACACACGAAAGATAGGGCCATGGATACTTCGCCCGCCCCCTCGCTTGATCTGGTCTTTACCGCGCTGGCCGACCCCACGCGGCGCGCCATTCTGGCCATGCTTTTGGAAGACGACATGGCCGTGACCGATGTCGCCGACCCGTTCGAGATGTCGCTGGCCGCCGTGTCCAAGCATCTGGTTATCCTCGCCAATGCGGGGCTGATAAGCCAAGAAAAGCGTGGCCGGGTGAAATGGTGCAAACTGGAGCCCGACGCCCTGCGCGAGGCATCGGTCTGGATGCAGGCTTTCGGCCAATATGATGCCGTCAATCTGGACGCGTTCGAGCGGTTTCTGGCGCAAGAACTGTCCTGTCCTGACGCCCTGCCATCCAGTTCATTCCCAGAAGCCCGAGAATAGCCGCCGCGCCGACCAGTTCCGCCGCAAAGCTGGGCCAGAACAGGGCAATGATCGGCGGCACCAGCGCCAGACGCATCCACGCTTTCATGGACGCGAACAGATACCCCTCGATCGCGGCGGCAAAGGCAACCAACCCCAGCGCCGCGCTAAAGCCGATCCAGATGACATAGGGCACTGGCCCGCCAAGGATCAATTCTGGATTGAACACCATGAAAGCCGGGATCAGATACAGCCCTTTGGCGTATTTCCATGCTTGCAAGCTGGTTTCCATGGGCTTGGCCCCGGCAATCGCCGCGCCCGCAAAGCCTGCCAGCGCCACCGGGGGCGTGACATTGCTGTCTTGGGAATACCAGAACACGACCAGATGCGCGATCAGAAGCGGAATGCCGAATTCGGTGTTCAGCGCCGGGCCGACCAGCACGATCAGCACGATATAGCTGGCCGTGACGGGCAGGCCCAAGCCAAGGATCAGTGAGGCGATCAGCACCAGCCCCAAAGCAATCACGATATTGCCGCCCGAGAGCGAGATCATCATGGAGCTGAATTTCAGCCCCAACCCGGTCAGGCCCACAACACCCACGATGATGCCTGCCACCGCGCAGGCAATGGACACCGCCACGGCATTGCGCGCGCCCAGTTCCAGCGATTCAAAGACCATGCGAATGCCCCGCATGACAGACTCGCGGATGCGCGCGCCGGTCATTGGCCCATCGGCATAAAGCGCCCAAGCGCCGCGAAGGCCCGCCATGGCGATGACCGAAATGATCGCCCAGAACCCCACCCGCATGGGCGAGATGCTGTTGACCAGCAGCACGATCAGCAAAATCAGCGGCACGATGAATTGCCAACCTGCCGCCAGCACCTGCCGCACCACCGGCAATTCCGACGCGGGCAGACCCTTCATGCCCTGCTTCATGGCAACAAGATGCACGAACAGGTAGACGGTCCCAAGATACAGGATCGCCGGGAAGATAGAGACCAGAACAATATCGACATAAGGAATCTGGGTGTATTCCGAGATCAGAAAGGCCCCTGCCCCCATCAAGGGTGGCGTGATTTGCCCGCCAGTAGAGGCCGCAGCCTCGACGCCCCCCGCCTGCGCGGGGCGGTAGCCAAGTTTCTTCATCAGCGGAATGGTGAAGGCCCCGGTCGTGACCACATTGGCAATCGCAGAGCCAGAGATGGACCCCATCCCGGCGCTGGCGATCACGGCGGCCTTGGCCGGACCGCCCGCCTTGCGCCCGGTTGCGGCAAAGGCAAGGTCGATGAAGAACTTGCCCGCGCCGGTCTTTTCCAAGAACGCGCCGAACAACACGAACATGAAAACATAGGTCGCGGCCACACCCAAGGGCAGCCCGAAAATGCCTTCCTGACCGAGGTAAAGCTGACCCACCAAGCGGTCTAGGCTGGCGCCGCGATGCGACAGGATGCCCGGCATCATGTCGCCCAGCCAAGGCAGCGCCCCGCGAGAGCCTGCCAGCGCATAAAGGATTGCGACCAGCCCGATGATGGTCAGGCCAAGCCCCACGACACGGCGGCTGGCCTCTAGCACGGCGATGACGCAGATGACCCCGACAATGATATCGGCTTGCGACCACCAGCCTGCCCGCGCAATGATGTCATCCAGATACCAGATGATGTAGAACCCGCTCAGGAACGACGCGGCCAGAAACACCGCATCAATGCCCCATGCCCACCATGTGCGGCGGCGTGACTGGCCGGTCAGCGGGAATAACAGGAACGCCAAGAACAGGATAAAGCCCAGATGCGCCGTTCGTTGGTAAAACAGCCCCAGCGGTTCGATGCCCGCGGTGTATAGCTGGAACAGCGACAAGGCGACGCCGGTCAGCGTGATTGCCCACAGAACGTAGCGCGGCTGAATCGCGTCGGCCGAACGCATCGATTCGGGGATCACATCTTGCAGGTCTGCTTGCGACATCTGAACGGTTCCGCTTTGGTTATTCGGGACGAACCCGCAAGGTTACACGTGTATTTTCTGCAATGGCCGACAGGTCGATCACGCCCGCCGCGCCAGTCAGTTTGTGGCCAACCCGGGCAGGACCAACGCGCAAGGGCAGACCGTCGGGGGGCATAGGTTCATCAATCTCGACAATCCAGTAGCCGCCACCCTCTGCCGGAATGACCCGGCCACGGTTTGCGACCTCTCCCAACCCGGCGGCGTAGTCATGCAGGAAGCTGCCGACCAGAACCAACCGCCCATCGCGCGCGGCAAAGCAATCGGCCACAGCCCCGCCGCTAACGGAATGCGCCCATGTCAGGCAAATTTCACCCCCGTCAAAGGGCAATTCGGCCACAATATGCCCGTCTTGCGTGACGGCTTGCAGCGCATCGCTCGCATGGGCTGGCAAGGCCATGAAAAGGGCGGCCAAAACTGGCCGCCCGATTGCCCAAACCGTCACGGACGCTGACGATCCTGCACATCCGCACCCACTTCTTCCAGATAGCGCAGCGCGCCGGGGTGGAAGGGGATGGGCGTTGCCGCGACAGAGAACTCCAACGTGGTGTCATTCGCGGCCGGGTGAATGGCGATCAGCTCTTCCACGTTTTCATACATCGCCTTGGTGATGTTATAGGCCAGTTCCTCGTCCATATCGGCGTGAACGATCAGCACATTCGGGGTGGAAATGGTCGCAACCGCCATATCCACGCCGTCATACAAACCTTCGCGCAGCGTGTAGGGGGCGAAGGTCGCCTCAACCTCGATCGCGGCGGCAATCTGGTCGCTGGACAGCGGGACAAGCGTAATGTCGCGCGTGGTCGCAAGGTTCAGGATGGACGAGGTGGGCGGGCCCACGCTCCAGAAACCTGCGTCAATGTCACCATCGCGCAGCGCGTCAGCGGTTTCGTTGAAGTTCAGGCGCTGTTCGTCGAAGTCATCATAGGTGATGCCATTGGCTTCCAGCAATGTCTGCGCGCTGACTTCGGTGCCTGACCCCGGTGCGCCGACGGACACGCGCTTGCCGCGCAGGTCATCCAAGCTGGAAATACCGCTATCTGCCAATGTCACGATCTGCACCGCGTTGGGATAGATAGAGGCCAAAGCGCGCAATTCGCCGACCTGACGGCCTTCGAATGCACCGGTGCCATTATAGGCGCCATAAACGGTATCGGCCAATGCGATGGCAATGTCGCTGTCGCCGCGCGCGATCAGCGCCACGTTTTCGACCGATGCCCCTGTCACTTCGGCGCTGGCGGATGCCCCATCGATATGGTTCGAGATCACCTCTGCCAGACCGCCACCATAGGGGAAATACACCCCGCCCGTGCCGCCTGTTGCGATAGACAGTTCCTGCGCCGCGACCGGTGCCGCCATAAGCGCCGCTGCGGCCACGAGGGCCGTTGCCTTGAATGTCATGGTATCCTCCCAAGGATATGTGTGTGTTTTTCGTGGGGCCCTGACGGGTCCGGGGCAAAGACTAGCCGCGCGTCTTGGTCCACGCAAGCCTTTCAGCCCTGAAACAGAACCGGGTAAAGCGAGGCCAGAAGCAACGCCGCCATCGTGTAGTTAAACAGGCGCAGCCAGCTTGGGCGGGTCAGCAGACGGCGCAGGCTAACCCCGACAGCGGTCCAGATGACGGTTGTCAGCCAGCCAACGCTCAGGAACCCCAAAGCCACCCAAGCCACTGCGCCGAATTGCTGATCGGGGGCATAGATCGCCACCGCCGCCAATGATATGATCCAAGCCTTGGGGTTTACCCATTGGAACGCGGCGGCTTGCAAAAAGGTCAGGGGGTTACCTTCGGCCTTGGCGCCCGAAGGCGGTACGGCGGTTGCGATTTTCCATGCCAGCCACAGCATGTATAGCGCAGAGACAACCTTGAGCGCCATCTGCAAGGGCGGGTAGCTGATAAACGCGCCCATCAGCCCGACGCCGACCAGAAACACCATGAAAGCATGCCCCAAGGCCACGCCCGCCATATGCGGAATGGTGCGGCGAAAGCCGAAATTGACGCCAGAGGCCATAAGCATAACGTTATTCGGCCCCGGTGTGACGGCGGTAACGAAAGCGAAGGTCAGAAGGGCTGCGAATATCTCGAACGTCATTTGGGGCTCTTTTTGCGCAGTTTGGCGCGTTCGCGCAATCTAGCGCCGCTACGCTGCATTCTGGTTGCAATATTTGTGCTGGTTGCGGTATTTTTGCAATTGATGAGCGATCTGGACGAGAAATCCCACCATATATTGCGCATCTTGCAACGCGAGGGGCGCATCCCGAATCTGGAACTGGCGGACCGCGTGGGCCTGTCGCCCTCTGCTTGTTTGCGCCGCGTGCAGGATATGGAGCGCCGGGGCATCATAACCGGCTACCGCGCGGTGGTGGACCCGGCGAAAACCGGGACCGGCTTTGTTGCCTATGTGACCGTGGGCTTGTCGCAGCACACCAAAGCCGCGCAGGCAGAATTCGAGCGGCTGATGCGCGCCGCCCCGCAAGTGCGCGAATGTCACAACATTACCGGGACGGTCGAATATCTGCTGCGGGTCGAAGCGCGCGACCTTCCCGCCTACAAGCATTTCCATACAGAATATCTTGGTGCGTTCCCGTATCTGAACACACTGACGACGATGGTGGTCATGGGCTCGCCCAAGGATGACCGCGCCTGAGATAGCGCGTGCAATGGCGTTACAAATCCGTTATGCTGCGCCGCAGCAAAAGGAGCAAACCATGGCCAAAGGCAAGGTTATCACCGTCGCGCAGCAAAAAGGCGGATCCGGCAAGACCACGCTTGCGGTTAACCTTGGGGTCATGTTGGTCCGCGCCGGGCATTCGGTTGCGTTTCTGGACACCGATCCGCAAGGGTCTTTGGGACGTTGGTTCATGACCCGTCACGAGGCGGGTCGCGCAAATGGCATGGAGTTCTCGACATCCTCTGCTTGGGGGGTGGGCTACGAGGTTGGCAAGCTGCGCGACATGGCGGATTTCGTTATCATCGACACGCCGCCCAAGGCCGATAGCGATTTGCGCCCGGCTTTGCGCGCGGCTGATCTGGTGCTGGTGCCCATCGCGTCCAGCCATGTCGACCTTTGGGCCACCGATGGCGTATTGGATCTGGCCCGCCGCGAGGGGCGCGAGGTGCTGCTGGTGCTGAATCGCGCGCGCGCGGGCACCAAGCTGGGCGCAGAAATTTCGGAAGCCGCCAAAGGGCTGGCCGCCGATCTTGCCGAAACGCAGATCGCCAACCGCGTGGCCTATGCGGCCAGCCTTGGTGAAGGCTTGGGTGCCGCCGAAGGTGCCGCGAACCCCGCCTTGCGCACAGAGTTGGAAGCCCTGTTGGCCGAAATCACGCGCACGCTGGATGCGGGCTGACACAGCGGCATCCGCAAATCGGCAAACTTAGCCGCGGCCCACAACCCGGTTTGCATGCCCCATCTTGCGCCCGGCGCGGCGTTCCGTCTTGCCATACAGGTGCAGCGCCACATCACGCGCGGCCAGCAGCTCTGGCACGCGGTCCATGTCGTCACCGATCAGGTTTTCCATAACCACATCGGCATGGCGCCCTGCATCCCCCAAGGGCAGGCCGGTGATCGCGCGGATATGCTGTTCGAACTGGTCCACGGTGCAACCATTCTGCGTCCAATGGCCGGAATTATGCACGCGCGGCGCGATTTCATTCACCACCAGCCCTTGCGGGGTCACGAACAGCTCAACCCCCATCACGCCGACATAATCAAGCGCGTTCAGGATGCGCCCCGCCAGCAGCACCGCATCGGCGCGTTGCGATCCGGACAGCCGCGCGGGGACTGTTGTCTGGCGCAAGATACCATCTTGATGCAGGTTTTCGCCCGGATCATAGGCCGCAACTTGGCCATCCAGACCGCGCGCGGCAATGACCGACACTTCGTGGCTGAAATGGACGAACCCTTCAAGGATCGCCTCTGCCCCGACCACTTCGGCCAGCGCATTCGGCGCATCCGCGGCGGACATGATCCGCGCTTGCCCTTTGCCATCATAGCCCATGCGGCGGGTTTTCAGGATCGCAGGTGTGCCGATCTGCGCCACCGCATCTGTCAGGCTGGCCGCATCCGACACTGGCAGGAACGGCGCGGTCATCAGGCCCAGATCGCGCAGGAATTGCTTTTCCGTCAGCCGATCTTGCGACACGGACAGCGCGCGGCGGTCCGGACGAATGGGCTTGGCCGCTTCCAGCAGGTCCAAGGTGGCGGTTGGGATATTCTCGAACTCGAAGGTGATGACATCGACAGAGGCCGCGAAGGCCCGAAGCGCCGCGGCATCATCCCATGGCGCGGTCGTGACCTGCGCGCAGACATCGCCCGCCGGCGGATTTGCGCCGGGATCATACACATGGCAGCGATAGCCCAATCGGCTGGCCGCCACCGACAACATGCGCCCCAACTGGCCGCCGCCCAGAATACCGATGGTTGCGCCTTGCGGCAGAATATCAGTCATCCGTGGGCACCTCTGGGATGGACTCGGACAATGCGGCGCGCCACGCATCCAAGCGGTCAGCCAGCGCGGCATCCTGCAATGCCAAAATGCCCGCTGCCATCAGCCCGGCATTGGCCGCGCCGCCAATGGCCATGGTCGCCACCGGGTAGCCACGCGGCATCTGCACGATGGAATACAGGCTATCGACCCCGGCCAGCGCCCGTGTCTGCACCGGCACACCGATCACTGGCACACGGGTTTTCGACGCCATCATGCCGGGCAGATGCGCCGCCCCGCCCGCACCTGCGATAATCACCTGCAACCCGCGCGACACCGCTGCGCGCCCATACTCCCACAAGCGGTCCGGCGTGCGATGGGCTGACACGATGCGCGTTTCATAGGCCACGCCCAACTCATCCAGAATTGCGGCCGCCTCGCGCATGGTCGGCCAATCCGACTGGCTGCCCATGATGATCCCGACTTGCACTTGCGCCATCTGCACCCCCGTCACGCTTCTTGTCGCCTTATACAAGGCCGCCCCACAGGCGCAATTGCCTCAGGCGATAATGTCGGGCGTCAGTTCGTCCTCAATCCGGGCGATTTCGTCCTTCAGGATCAGTTTTTCCTTTTTGAAACGCTGCACCGTCAAGGCCGTATTCGGCCCCTGCGCCTGAAGCGCGGCAATCGCCTCATCCAGATCGCGGTGTTTGCGCTTAAAAACTTCCAGTTTCAGGCGCAACACCTCTTCATGGCTCAGTTCATGGGGGGCGTTCATGTCCGGGACTACCGTTGTTTTTTCTTAGCCTAGCCCGGAACCCGCTGTGACAAAAGCCCCTGTTGGCCAAGCTTGCAGAATAAAGCCCCTACCCCCATATCTTTAGCAACGGGTTGCCGAAATCGGGACCCGCGGCACCGTCGCTTTTTGCACAAGGACATCGCTGATGAGCAAGCTCACCTTTCCCTCGCACCCGCTTTTGCTGGGGTTTGACCAATTGGAACGGCTGGTGGAACGAACCGCACGCAGCAGTGCAGACGGGTATCCGCCCTTCAACATAGAGGTGACGGGCGAGCACAGTTTCCGCATTACCCTTGCGCTGGCCGGGTTCGGAGAGGATGACCTGTCGATCACGCTGGAAGGCCGACAGCTTGTCGTGCGCGGCCAGCAATGTGATGCCGGGACCGAGGACCGCGTTTTCCTGCACCGGGGCATCGCGGCACGCCAGTTTCAGCGCGTCTTTGCCTTGGGCGATGGCGTGGACGTGGCGCGCGCGCAGCTGTCCGACGGGTTGCTGCATATCGACCTGAAACGCCTTGAACCGGAAGAAACCGTCCAGACCATCCGCATCGACCGCAAGTAAGAGGGAGACACAGATGAACACCAAATTCCCGAATCTGCACAGCACGCGGCCCATTGCCTATGTCCGGCCCGTGCAGGTCGCTGACCTGCCCGACGACATCCGCAACCAGCTTGGCGGCGTGACAGAGATTTATGCGATCCACCATGAAGAGGGCGACCAACTGGCGTTGGTGTCGAACCGCACCATGGCATTCGTCATGGCCCGCCAGAACGATTTCGAACCCGTCAGCGTGCATTGATCGCGTGTTGACCTTGCCGTGATGGGCCTGTTTCGACCGGCCACGCGCGGCACTTTCAACGAACCTTTGCCAAAGCGTGACCCGGCCAGATGACAACCGTCCTGCACCAAGAACGCCTGGCGGCAGTCGTATCAGAGGTTACGCGCGACCAACCCACCACAGTTCTTGACCTTGGCTGCGGCGATGGAGAGCTGATGCTGCGGCTGGCGGCTATGCCGGGCCTGTCGCGGCTGGTGGGCTGCGATACCTGTCACGGCTCGCTTGCGCGGCTGCGCCAACGGCTGAACGGGGCTGAATTGCGGCTGGCCTCTGTATTGGATCCGCCGGCCGATTTGGCTGGGTTCGACTGTGCGGCATTGGTCGAGGTGATCGAACATCTGGACCCATCCCACCTGTCAAAGCTGGAACGCGCGGTGTGCCGCACCCTGCGCCCCGCCAAAATTGTCGTGACCACGCCCAATGCCGAATTCAACCCGCTTTTGGGCGTGCCCGCCCACAGGTTCCGCCACCCGGACCACAAATTCGAATGGCCGCGCGCAAAGTTTCGCACTTGGGCCGGGCGCATGGCAGCAGCCCATGGCTATGACGTGACATTCGCCGATCTGGGCGGGCAACACCCCATGCTTGGCGGGCCAAGCCAGATGGCGGTCATGCGCCGCCGCTAAAGCAGGTCGCGCGGAACAGTGAAATCCACGCCGCGCCCGGTGCCAAACTCCAGCTGCGCCCAGTCAGGGGCATAGAACTCGGCCACCAGCGTGGCGCAGGTCGGAAACCCGTTGAAGCCGGGATGCGCCATCGGGACGGCAAGCAGCCGATGCGCAAATTCGGCAATACCGGGGTTATGCGCAATCACGATAACGCAAGGCGCACTGGCCTGCCGCAAACGCCCCATCAGCACGTCCGGCCCCGCCAGATACAGGAAATTGTCAAAAGCTGCGGCCGGGGCGTTGGGCAGTTCCTGCGCGATCAGGTCCCATGTCTGGCGGGTGCGCATGGCGTCCGACACCAGCGCCTGCCCCGGCAGATACCCCGTTTCCGCCAGCCAACGCCCGATGCGCGGCGCGGCATCCAGCCCGCGCGCACTGAGCGGGCGGGTGTGATCGCTGTCGAGCGGATTGTCCCAGTCGGATTTGGCGTGGCGGCTCAGGATCAGGCGCAGGGTCATCGATGGAAATGCCTCATATGAAAAGCGGATTGGGCCGGGTCGCGGCCAAGCGCCTGCGACACCGGGCAGACACGGCGCACGGCGCAACCTGTGGTCATGCAATCTTGCCCGGCGGGCGTGTCCAGAAAGGCATGACAGGCTGCAAGGTCATATCCTGCCGGGGTCAGCGCGGCCACAGGGCAAGCGGTCGCACAGGGCTGCGCGCAGGCGTCGCAAGGTTTCGCGGCCTCGGGCAAAGGCGCCAATGCCTCTGCCAAGCCCAGGGCCCCGCGATAGGACGCCCATAGCCCCGCATCTGCCCCCACCAAGAATTGCACGGGCGAGGACCACACGCGGCCCGATGCCAGCGCCCATGTGTAGAACGGGTGCGGCGGTTGCGTGCCGAACGGGAACAGCGCCTGCGCGCCCAACTCCTCGGCCAAAGCGCCAATCACGCGCATGGACCAGCGGTCCATCGGGTCGGGCGCGCCATCGCGATATTCCGGGCTTTGGGTGAATCGGGGCCAGAAAGCGGGTTCATCCGGGGCCAGCAGCACGATGCTGCGTAGCCCGTCGGGCATGGGGGCACGGCCTTCGGGCACCAGCCCCGCAACACGCAAAGCTTGCGCTTGGGCGGCCTGCTCCATCCGGGCCAGCCCGCCCATGGTCAGGCCATGGGTTGGATTAGCGGATCGCTGTCGCGGATAATGCTGCCCGCACCATGGTCGGTGAACAATTCCAGCAAGCAGGCATTCGGCGCGCGCCCATCCATGATAACTGCCGCGCGCACACCGCCTGCAATTGCCGTCAGCGCGGTTTCGGTTTTCGGAATCATGCCCCCCGCGATCACACCTTGATCGGTCAGTGCGCGCACATGCGCGGGCGAAAGCTGCGTGACGACATCGCCATTGGCATCCTTCACCCCGGCAGTGTCGGTCAGCAACAACAGCCGGTCGGCCTTCAACGCGGCGGCGATCGTGCCTGCGACAGTGTCGCCGTTGATGTTGTAAGTCTCGCCCTCTTGGCCCATGCCCAAGGGGGCAATTACCGGAATGAACCCGCCCGTGAACAGGTGGTGCAGCAAGTCTGTGTCAATCTCGACCGGGCGGCCCACAAGGCCCAGTTCGGGGTCGTCGGCCTCGCATGTAATCATGCCGCCATCCTTGCCCGACAAGCCCACCGCGCGCCCGCCTTCGTCCTGAATGGCCTGCACGATGCGCTTGTTGACCATCCCCGACAGCACCATTTCGACCACTTCCATGGTCGCGGCATCGGTCACGCGTTTGCCGCGCACAAAATCGGACTGGATGTTCAACTTGCCCAGCATTTCGTTAATCATCGGGCCACCGCCATGCACGATGACAGGGTTCACCCCCACTTGGCGCATCAGCACGATATCGCGGGCAAAGCTGGCCATTTCATCAGTGTCGCCCATGGCGTGGCCACCAAACTTGATGACCACAATCGCCCCCGCATAGCGTTGCAGATAGGGCAAAGCCTCTGACAGGGTGCGAGCGGTGGCAAACCAATCTTGGGACATGGGCTTTTGCTTCTTCATCAAGTCAGACCAGCGATAATGGCGCGCAGATTTGCAATGCCGTCGCCAGTCTCGGACGAGGTTACGACAAGTTCCGGATAGGCGGCAGGGTGTTTGGCAAGTTTCTCTCGCACTTGGGCCAGCGTTTTATCGCGCGCGGCGGTGCCGATCTTGTCGGCCTTGGTCAGCACCACCTGAAAGGTCACGGCGGCACTGTCGAGCATGCGCATGATCTCTGCATCCACGTCTTTCACGCCATGGCGCATGTCAACCAGCAAGAATGCACGGCGCAGCGTGGCGCGGCCCGACAGGTATGCTTTTAGCAGGCGCTGCCATTTTTCCACAACCGGGATGGGCGCTTTGGCGAAACCGTAACCCGGCAGGTCCACAAGGTAATGGCTGTCGCCCGCGGTGAAGAAGTTGATTTCCTGCGTGCGCCCCGGCGTGTTCGAGGTGCGCGCAATGGCCCGCCGCCCGGTCAGCGCATTGATAAGGCTGGACTTGCCCACGTTCGAGCGCCCGGCGAAGCACACTTCCAGCCGGTCATCCGGGGGCAGCCCGTCCATGGCGACCACGCCTTTCAGGAATTCCACCTGCCCGGTCAGCAGCTTGCGCCCTTGTTCAAGGCTTTGGGCATCGGCCTCTGGGGCCAAGGGGAAGGGCAGCGCGGTCATGCGGCAATCTCCACGCTATCGCCCGCACGAATGGGGCCGGATTGGATGACGGTCGCATAAACGCCGAAATTGGTGTCGCCGCGCGCGGTGCGCAGGGCTTTCAGCGTGTCATGGTCTATTTGCCCAGTGGCACAATCCACCATCGTGGCGCGACAACGGCCGATGGGTTCCACCACACGCAGACGCGCGGCCCCGATGGTCAATTCGCGGCCAATAAGGTCGCATTCGGCCCAAGCGTCCATCCCGTCCAGCCACAGGTTCGCGCGCCAGCGGTCCAGCCCAAGGTCTGCCCCGATCTGCGCTCCCAAAGCGGCATTGGACGCAAGGTTCAGGATTGAAACGGATTCGAAATCGGTATCCGTCATCCCGCGCCCGGCCTTGACCAGTTTGGCAGGGCCGGCGCGACTGCTATCATGCAGCGGGCGCACCCAAGCAAGGAACGCGGCCTCGCCTTCTGGCGTTTCGGGGTCAAAGCTCAGCGGTGCAAGGTTAGGATGGGTCAGCGTCAGGCGCGCCCCGTCCCAAGCCGCGTTGATCGCTTGTAGCGCAGAGGTCTTGGCCCCGCGCGTGAAATTCGTGCACGGGTTCCAGCCCGGCATCAGCATGGCCGCGTCATGCGCGACCGCCCAATGCCGGTCCATGGGCAAGCAGCGGCCCTCTGTCAGGTCCACCGCGTCCAACCCCTCCCGCCCATGCGCCTTTATGGGATGGCGGAAGATATGCGCCAGCCGCCATCCCATCCGCTAACTCTTCTTCTTTTTCACGCCAAGATTGCCCAGCAGGTCCGGTCGTGACCCGTGCATGGTCATGATCGAATACTGCTGGATGAACGTGATCGTGTTGTTCGCGATCCAGTACAGCACCAGACCCGACGCGAACCAGCCCAGCATGAACATGAACATCCATGGCATCCAGGTCATGACAGCTTGCTGGATCGGCTCTGTCGGGGCGGGGTTCAGGCGCATCTGGAAGAACATCGAAATGCCAAGGAAGATCGGCAAGATCCCGATGAAGATCAGCGACAGGAAGCTGTCGGGTGCGGGCGCGTCCCACGGAAAGACCCCAAACAGGTTGAAGATCGAGGTGGGGTCGGGTGCCGACAGGTCGTTGAACACGCCGAACCATTCGGCATGGCGCAAATCGATGGTGACGAAGATCACCTTATATAGCGAAAAGAAGATCGGGATTTGCAGCAGGATCGGCAAACAGCCCGCCGCCGGGTTGACCTTCTTTTCCTTATACAGCTTCATCATTTCCGTCTGAAGCTTCTGGCGGTCGTCGCCCGCGCGTTCTTTCAGCGCCAGCATTTCGGGCTGAAGTTCCTTCATCCGTGCCATGCTGACATAGGATTTCCACGCCAAGGGCAGCAGAACCGCCTTGATTAGTAGGGTCAACACGATGATCGACCATCCCATGTTCCCGATCAGCCCTTCGATGAAATAGAGCGTCGCGAAAATGGGTTTCGTCAGGAAGAAGAACCAGCCCCAGTCGATCGCATCAATGAACCGATCAATGCCCAACTCTGCTTCATAGGTGCGCAGGGTGGTCCATTCCTTTGCCCCGGCAAACAGCATGGTTTGCGCTTGGGCACGCTCGCCCGGCCCAACGGTAACAGATGGCAGGTCTGCGCGGGTCTGATAGACATCGCGCGCAGGCACATAGCGCGAAACCGCGGAAAAGCTCTCGCCCGGCACGGGCACGATCATCGCCATCCAGTATTTGTCGGCAATGCCCAGCCAGCCGTTTTCCTGCACATCGACCACGCGCGCATGGGTGCCTTCGCGCTCATCCACGCGGAAATCGCGCACCGCGCCGTAATCTTCTTCGGTCAGGGTGCCATCCGCGACCTCGATAAACCCTTCATGGCTGATGAAGAAGTTTTCCAGATCCGACGGTTCGCCATGGCGCGACAGCAGGCTGTAAGGGGCCATGCGCGCGGTGTCGGTGCCGGTGTTTTCCACCGCCTGCGTGATGGTGAACATGTAATTCTCATCCACCGCGAAGGTCCGGGTAAAGCGCAGGCCCGCCCCATTCTCCCATGCAATCGTCACAGGGCTGTCGGGGGATAGCGTGCTGCCTTCGACCACCTGCCAAGGCGTATTCGCGCCGGGCACGTCGTCCCACGTCATGTCGCGACCGGGGCGCCAGCCTTGCATCGCGTAGAAGGCTTCATTCTGGCCTTCGGGCGTCAGCAGATGAACGATGTCAGAATCCGGGTCGGTCGTTTCGAAATAGTCTTTCATCGACAGATCGTCGATCCGCCCGCCCAGCATATTGATGGACCCCTTCAGGCGCGGCGTCTCTATGCTCACGCGGGGCAACTCTTCGGCGGCGGGGGCGTCCGCCTCTGCCATGGTTTGCGCGCCCTCTGCCGGGGGCAGGGTCAGATCTGCGGCATCCTGCGTGGCAGGTGCGGTCGTTTCGGGGGGCGGGAACATATACATCCAGCCGACAAGAACCAGCAAGGACAGCGCGAAGGCCAGAAGAAGATTGCGATTCTGATCGTCCATGGAAGGGGCGTTCCTATCAATGCGGCACTCGCGCCCGGTTCAACAGAAGGGGCGCACAAAGGTCAAGCGGTTTTCCCGAAAATGCGGCGTCACATTCTGCTCAGAGCGGATCATCCTGCCCGGCCTGCCCGCGCGCAAGGCCAAGAAAGTCGAACAACTCTGGGTCGGGCATATGCGAGGGGCGCACGTTCAGCAGCGCGCGGAACATCTTGTTGCGGCGTCCGGGCGTGCGCTTTTCCCACTCGTTCAGCAGCGCTTTGACCTGCATGCGCTGCAAGCCGTCCTGAGAGCCGCACAGATCACAGGGAATAATCGGATAATTCATGGCCCGGGCGAACCGGTCGCAATCTTCCTCTGCGACGAAGGCCAAAGGGCGGTAGACGAACAAATCGCCTTCCTCGTTCACCAGCTTGGGCGGCATCGTGGCCACGCGCCCACCATGGAACAAGTTCATGAAGAAGGTTTCCAGCAGGTCATCGCGGTGGTGGCCCAGCACGACCGCAGAGCATCCTTCTTCGCGCGCGACCCGATACAGGTTGCCGCGCCGCAGCCGCGAGCACAGCGCGCAATAGGTGCGCCCCGCCGGCACCTTGTCCATCACGATGGAATAGGTGTCTTGGTATTCAATGCGGTGCGGCACCTGCATGCGCGTCAGAAACTCCGGCAACACGGTCGCCGGGAAACCGGGCTGGCCTTGGTCCAGATTGCAGGCCAGCAAATCAACCGGCAACAGCCCGCGCCATTGAAGCTCCACGAGGGCCGCGAGCAGCGTGTAGCTGTCCTTGCCCCCCGACAGGCAGACCAGCCAGCGCGCGCCCGGCTCTATCATGCCGTATTGGTCAATTGCCGCGCGGGTTTCGCGGATGATGCGCTTGCGCAGTTTGCGGAACTCTGTGCTATCGGGCGCGTTTTGCAGCAGCGGCGGCAGGTCGGTATCGTCGAACATGTCAGTCCTTTCCGCAGTTGCAGGCATCGTGCTTGGGGTCCGCACCCGGAACCGGGTCATAGCCGGAACTGCCCAAGGGGTTACAGCGGCCAAGGCGACGGATGGTCAGCCATGTGCCCTTGAATGCGCCGTGGCGCTCCAACGCTTCCATCGCATAGGCCGAACAGGTGGGCTGGAACCGGCAGCCATGGCCAACCCAAGGGCTGAACGCCACGCGGTAAAACCGGATGGGAAGCGAGACGATCCACGCCAAAGGGGTCATTTCGTCCCCCCGTGCAATTTGCCCAGCGCGCGTTCCAGATCGGCGACCATTGCAGCAAAGTCGTGGCTGACCGTCGCGCCGGGGCGGCCGACCAGCACATAATCCCAGCCGGGGCGCCCATGCTGCGCCATCACCTGCCGCGCCATGGCCCGAAGGCGCCGCTTGGCACGGTTGCGGGTAACGGCATTGCCGATTTTCTTGGAACAGGTGTAGCCCACCCGGATCAGCGCCGCGTCATCACGCGCGCGCGCTTGCAGCAAAAAGGCCGGGCATGGCGCGCGCTTGGCCTTGGCCGCGCGCAGGAAATCCGCGCGCTGCTTCAGGGTTTCAACAGCCACACATGAAGAAACCGGGCCAAACTTGGGCGAGGCACTGCTCCCCACCCTGTCTGAACCCGGCGCATTCATGCGGTCACCCATGGCACGGCCCCGCAGGGCCGGACGGCTTAGGCCGTCAGCTTCTTGCGGCCCATGCGGCGGCGCGCATTGATGATCTTGCGGCCAGCCTTGGTGGCCATGCGCGCGCGGAACCCGTGACGGTGCTTGCGAACCAGATTGCTGGGCTGGAATGTGCGTTTCATCGCTTGGCGTCCTTGTAAGTCATATTACGGTCTGTAAGGCACGCACAAATCCTGCCGGAATCGGCGGCCAATCAATCTCAGATGCGCGGGTTACAGGGGCGACGCGGCCAAGTCAATTCGGAAAACCGGGCGACATGCTGCAATCGGTGCGGAATTGAAACAATTGGGCCGATACACTCACGCTTTGTCAAGCGCGCGTGATAGGGCTGTCACATTCGCAACGCATGCGGCATTCAGGCCGAAGTGCAGCCAGACCGAAGAACCAAAGGACGTTTCCTGTGACCGATTCCCAACCTTCGAAATGGCGCGACAGGCTGCCGCTGATTGCCGTCGTGGCGGTGGCCGCCATCGGCGCTTTCGCGTTGCGCGATTACCTCAGCTTCGAATCGCTGCGCGACAATCGCGAGGCGCTGCTGGCCTTTCGCGATGACAATTATGCGCTGACCGCGCTGGCTTTCGTTCTGGCCTATATCGCCATCGTGGCCTTTTCGCTGCCCGGTGCCACCCCCGCCACGCTGACCGGCGGCTTTTTGTTCGGGCTGTTTCCCGGCGCTCTGTTCAATGTGGTGGGGGCGACCATCGGGGCGGTGCTGATCTTTCTGGCAGTGCGCACCGGTCTGGGCCGCGGGCTGGCCGAAAAGATCGACGCCAGCGACGGGCGCGTCAAACGTATGACCCAAGCCATCCGCGACAATGGCGCATCGGTGCTGTTTTCCATGCGGCTTGTGCCGGTGCTGCCGTTCTTCGTGGCCAATATCATCCCGGCGCTGATCGGGGTGCGCCTGTCGGTTTTTGCCGCGACCACGTTTTTCGGCATCATTCCCGGCGGGATTATCTATACATGGGTCGGCGTCGGCTTGGGAGAGGTCTTTGCCCGTGGCGAAACCCCCAATCTGGGCATTATATTCGAGCCGCATATCATAGGCCCGCTATTGGGTCTGGCAGCTTTGTCTTTCCTGCCCACCATTTTGAAATCCATCCGCAAGGAGCCGAAAGCATGAGCACGATCACCACGGATATTTGCGTTATCGGCGGCGGCTCCGGCGGGCTGTCAGTGGCGGCAGGGGCGGTGCAGATGGGGGCGCGTGTGGTGCTGATCGAAGGCCACAAGATGGGCGGCGACTGCCTGAATTATGGCTGCGTGCCCTCCAAGGCGCTGCTGGCACAGGCGCGCGCGGTAAAGGCCCGCGGCACGAAACCCACGCCAAACGATTTTACCGCGGCCATGGCGCATGTGAAAGCAACGATCGCGGCGATTGCCCCGCATGATTCGGTCGAGCGGTTCGAGGGGTTGGGCGTGCAGGTGTTGCAAGGCCACGCCCGCTTCACCGGGCCGGACCGGGCCGAGGTAAACGGCACCACCGTCAAGGCGCGCCGCTTCGTGATCGCGACCGGGTCGGCACCATTCGTGCCCCCGATAGAGGGCATCGACAGCGTGCCCTATATGACCAACGAAACCATATTCGACCAACAGGCGCGCCCCGGTCATCTTTTGGTCATTGGCGGTGGCCCCATCGGGCTGGAAATGGCGCTGGCGCATCGCCGCCTTGGGTCCGAGGTGACGGTGATCGAAGGCGCAAAGGCCATGGGCCGCGACGACCCCGACGCCGCCGCAATCGTGCTGGCCAGCCTGCGGACCGAAGGCATTGACATTGTCGAGGGCGCGACGGTCGAGAAACTGTCAGGCCGCGCGGGCGCGCTGGAGGTGCAGGTCAAGGGTGGCACCATCTTTACTGGCACGCATCTGCTGATCGCGGTCGGGCGCAAACCGAATACTGACACGCTGGGTCTGGACCGGGCGGGCGTAAAACATGACCGCAATGGCGTGACGGTCGGGCCTGACCTGCGCAGCAGCAACAAACGCATCTATGCCATTGGCGATGTGGCGGGCAAAGGCCAGTTTACCCATCTGGCGGGGTATCATGCCGGTGTCATCATCCGCGCCATGCTATTTGGCTTGCCAGCCAAGGCGCGCACCGACCATATTCCGCATGTCACCTACACGGACCCGGAATTGGCCCATGTCGGCCTGTCAGAGGCCGACGCGCGCAAGCAATTCGGCGCAAATCTGTCGGTGCACAAGGTTGGCTATGACCAGATTGACCGCGCGCAAGCCGAAGGCGCGACCACCGGTTTTCTGAAACTGATGGTGGCACATGGCCGCCCTGTAGGCTGCACCATCGTGGGCCGACAGGCGGGCGAGTTGATCGCGCCTTACGCGCTGGCGATTGCCAACAAGATGAAGCTGTCGGCCATTGCCAATACCGTCCTGCCCTACCCGACATTGGCGGAAATCGGCAAACGCGGCGCAGGGGCCTATTTCTCTGGCAAACTGTTTGATAATCCTAACGTGAAGCGCGTGGTGCGGCTGGTGCAGAAATGGCTGCCCTGACCCTGCCCATGAGCATAACGGGCGGACATGTTTGCAAATACGCTGTCAGGACGGTTTCTGTGGTTGGTGGTCATCTTCGTGATGGTGGCCGAAGTGCTGATTTTCGCCCCCTCGGTCGCGCGCTACCGTGCCGACTACCTAGAAGCGCGGCTGGAACGGGCGCAGATCGCGTCATTGGCGCTGCTGGCCTCTGACGGGTCCATCGCGGGCGAGCTGGCGGCTGAATTGCTGGACAATGCGGGCGTGTTCAACGTGGTGCTGCGGCGTGACGAAATCCGCGAACTGGTCCTTGCCTCTCCGCTGCCCGGCCCGGTCGATGCCAGTTTCGATTTGCGCAACGCCAACCTTCTTGGCCTGACCCGCGACGCGCTACAGGAAATGACGCAGCCCGAGCCACGCATCATCCGTATCATCGGCAACCCGGTGCAGCGCGGTGGGCTGCTGATCGAGATCACGCTCGACACCGCGCAGTTGCAACGCGAATTGTGGGAATATGGCGGGCGCATTCTGGCGCTGTCGCTTGCAATTTCGCTGTTTACCGCGCTTTTGCTTTACTTGTCGGTGCGCGTATTTGTGGTCTCTCCCATGAGCCGGGTGATCCGCTCCATGTCGGATTATGCCGCGAACCCGGAAGATGCGACGCGCATCATGGTCCCGCAATCCAGCATCGCGGAATTGCGCGAAGCCGAGGAGGCGCTGCAAAAGCTGCAAACCGATTTGACCGGCTTGTTGCGGCAGAAAGAGCGGCTGGCGCAGCTAGGCGGCTCGGTCGCGCGCATAAGCCATGATTTGCGCAACATGCTGACCACGGCTTCCATGCTGGCCGACCGGATAGAGATGAGCGAAGACCCCAGCGTCAAACGCGCAGCACCCAAGCTGGTGGGGTCACTTTCGCGCGCGATCAACCTGTGTGAATCGACCTTGGCCTTTGGCAAGGCCGAAGACCCCCCGCCACGGCTGGACCGGCTGCGGCTGGCGCCCCTGGTCGAAGATGTGCTGGAAAGCGAGAAGCTGGCCGGCGGCGACACGCAGATTGCCTATGTTGCAGAGGTCGCGCCCACCCTGCACCTGCGCGCGGATGGCGAACAACTGTTCCGCGTGCTGGGCAATCTGGTGCGCAATGCCCGACAAGCCTTGGAAGCAGCCAGCAAGCCCGGTGTGATTGAAGTGACCGCCGCAGAGACCGTAAACAACGGCCAATCGGGCGTCTGTATCCGCATTGGCGACAGCGGACCGGGCCTGCCGCCCAAGGCCCGCGAGCACCTGTTCGAAGCGTTTCAAGGGGGCGCGCGCAAAGGCGGTATTGGGCTGGGCTTGGCCATCGCCGCCGAACTGGTGCGCGGTCATGGCGGGAAGCTGGAACTGGTGCGATCGGATTCGGACGGAACGGAATTCAGAATCTGGCTGCCAAACAATGCGTGACAGGTTTTTGACGTTTTCGCTGAAAAACCCTGTCCGCCCCCCCTTGCAAACCCCGGACCGGGGCGGTAATCAGCGCCCAACGCACCCGTAGCTCAGCTGGATAGAGCACTTGACTACGAATCAAGGGGTCAGAGGTTCGAATCCTTTCGGGTGCGCCATATTTTATTTCGCATATCTTTTCCTTTGTTTGCCCAACCAGAGCTGTGTCTTTGTGGGGCGATGTCACACCGGAACTGTCAGTTAAATCGCCTCGCCAAGATGGGTTGAAGCGCCATGATCGGGCAAGGACAGCCGCCCATGGGTGATTTCGGCCATGTTGTGCCGTTCGTCGTCACGCGTGACGGCGCCTCACCGGCCCCGAAACAGCCTTTGGTGCGGTGTACAATACGTTACAATCACAGCGAGAGAGGTCTTTGGGTCCAGCACCGCCTCAGGGACGAGAGCCGGACCTGCCCAATCGTCTGACCACGGCGCGCAAGGCGGCGTCGAGGGGGCCGCGCTCCCACTGCTGCCGCCAGAGTATGGCCGCGATCGTGACAGCCCCCCAGATCAGAAAGGCCATACCCAGAAGGGCTGCGTTGCCAAGCGTGCCGAACAGTCCAAGCCCCCAGCCGTGGAACAGCGCCCCGGCCAGCAGCCCCTGCGCGACATAGCCCGTCAGCGGCATCGACCCGGCCGGGGCCAAGAGACCCAGCCGTGGCGTCAGGCGCAACACCGCGACGACATAGACAGCGGCCAGTGTAGGTGCGCCAAGCGCAAGCGCCGCATAGCCGAGTGTCGTGGGCCAGCCGGCTGGCAGCAGCCCCAGGGTTGCCGCCGCATACAGGGCGTTGGCCGGCAGGGCTACGGCCAGCAGCACCGGGACCCGGGCGGCAAGCGCGCCTTGCACAGGCGATGCAGGGTCGAAAAACCCGGCCTTCTGTGCGGCAAGACCCAGACAGAAGGCCCCGAAGGCCAGCGGTCCGTTGAACAGAACCACAACCACCAAGGCGATGGGCCAGTCGGCCAGCCGCTGCATCACCGCATCAAGGAAGCTGCCCTGATACCCCAGGCCGCTCAGGTCCATGGTGCCTTGCGCCATGTCTTCGGCGGAGGCATCGAGAACCGCGAGTGCCGTAAATGCCAAAGCGGCCAAGGGCACCATCGCCGCTGCAATCCGGACAAGGCGTCGCGGCGTGGCATCGCGCAGGCCCCAAAGCCCGGCACCCAGCACGGCATAAGCCAAGAGGATGTCACCATGAAAGATAAGGAGCGCATGCGCGACCCCGAAGAGCGCCAGCGCGATCAGGCGCGCGCGGTATTGCGCTGCGGCAGGCACTCCGGAACGCTCGGCCGAGGCCAGTTGCACGCCGAACCCCCAGCCGAACAGGAAGGAAAACAGGACGAAGAACTTGCCCTCAAACAGCAGGCCGACAATGCCCTTGGCGATCAGATCCAGCGTGCCCTCGGGTGAGGCAAGCGCCGCTGCCATGGGCAGTGCCAGATGCGGCAGGTTGACGATGCCGATGCCCAGAAGGGCAAAACCGCGCAGCACATCGACAGAAGAAGTACGGGTCATGGGGTGATTCCTGATTGAGCATATGCTCAACATATCAGGCATTGAGCATGTGCTCAACGGGTGATATACGAACACACATGACCACTGATCGCCGCACCGCCATCCTGTCCGCCGCCGCAGACCTGATCCGCGAAAACGGGGTTGCGGCGGTGCGCACGCGCGATGTCACCACCCGCGCAGGCGTCGGTATCGGGTTGCTCAACCACTATTTCAAATGGGGTGAACTTCGGGCCCTTGCGGCGGCGCAGGCCCTCTGGGCCGAAATCGACCGCGTCGTGCCCGATGCACCGACGCCGGACCGGCAGCTTGATGTCTTTCTGACGCGCGCTTTCGGCGAAGACGCCGACCCCCTGTGGCGGCTCTGGATCGAGGTGACCGACCTTGCCATGTCCGACCCTGACATGGCGCGTGCGGCCGAGGGCTGCGCCGAGGGTATTCTGGACGAACTGGCAGCCATTCTGGAACAGGGCGCAGCTAACGGTCAATGGCACTGCCCCGCACCCCGCGCCGCGGCTCTGCGCATCCTTGCGTTTCATGACGGGCTGGTTGGTTTCGTGCTGACCGGCTTGCCAAAACTGGAACGCGCCGAAGCCGCAGAGAATCTGAAACGCTTCGTGGCACTGGAGCTTGGGACGCCGCAGCATCGGCCTTTGGGAACTCAAGGGGCATGAATTTGATATTAGAAACTAGGATCAACAGATCAGGGAATTCCAAAGAGATTTGGGGATGGGCCTGACACGGCCCCCAAAACCAGTAGCGATGTACGCCAACCTACCGTTTCAAAACAACTTTCCAGTTCTCATCTTCTGCCGCTACGGTGCGCCATAATTTATTTCGCATATTTTTCATGTGTCTGCTGCGCGTGACCAGTGTGTTTGAGGTGGGCGTTTGCAGGGGCGATTCCGGGAAGCTCCATGGGGCTGCGTTCGGATCGAGGAGTCACATCAGGCCAGAGATCGTCGGCCGACAGATACCGCCCGCTATCAGGCCGGATGAAAAAAACGGCTGCCACCCACCTGTGCCGGAAGCCACTCTCCCAAACCTCATGCCTTCACCGGGAAACCGGCACGCCTCTCACTTTGGTGATCTTTCGAATGCTGCCGTCCGCGAGCATGACCCTTGATCCGAGCAACGCACCGTCGGTTGAGTGTAAATTAACGCTCCTGCAATACAAACCATCGCGCGGGTCGGCGGGAGGTTCCATGCAGCACAATCTACGGGAATTTCTTCGCCACGGTGGCAGCGGGCAGTACGTGTTCGCAAGCCAGAACGGAGCCGTGTACGGCTACCGCGCGGGCATTTCGATCAAGTCACTTTTTCCCGGCTATGCGGACCCGCGGGCCGATTTCACCGACCAACTCGACCGCGTGATCGCCGACAACACCCGGATGCTGTTGAATGCGCTGACGCCCCCGGACACCGTGCCACGGGTGTCCGAAGACGACCTTCGCGACGTGTCGGATGCGAAGGAGGAGGCGCTGCGCCAGTGGGATGCGCGGTTGACGGCCATCTTCGAGGAATACGAGACCCATCCGCAGCGCCTTCGCCCCCTGCGAACCGCAATGGAAGAACGCCTGCTGCGGGCCTTCGCAGGCCTGATCAATCAGCTTCGGCAGCAGGACCTCGGCATAGAGCGATACATCTGGCGCTCCCAAGACGATGCGAAAGTGCGCGACAGCCACGCCGAACGCGATGATCAGGTGTTTCGCTGGGACGAGCCGCCCGCAGGCGGCCATCCGGGGCAGGCGCACAATTGTCGCTGCTATGCCGAGCCGGTCAGTCCCAGTACCCCCGACGATGTCACGCTTGTGGATTACGTACCGAGGGCCGGGGGCTATCCTCTTCAAGACCTCGCCGAGCATGAGGCCGCGGGCGGGCACACGATTGAATTGCACGTCGGCAAGAGCGAGGCTTTCCTCATCGGCATGGTCACCGTGCCGCAAGCCAGGACGCTGTTCTACACGGTCTACCGCTGGCGCCACGGTTCATTCAGCTCGCCAGCGGCTGCCGAGAGGTTGACGAATGCGAACCTTTCCCGCAATGCAGACATTGTGAATGCGGTCGCGACTGGACGATTGGAGGACGCTTTCATAACAAGCACCTTCTCCAGCATCACCGGCCAAGAGGCATATCGGTTGACCCGAAGAGCCTCGTCGCCGATTCGGCTGCGGACAACCTATGGTGTGGGAACATATATTCGCCATGCCCCGGACATGCCGAACGGCTTCATAATCATAACCTCCTATCCAAGGGACGAATAGCATGAAACCGCCGCAGGCCTTCCGTGACTTTACGTTGCAGTTCCATCAGGATATGGACTTAGTCCATCCGAATTGGGGGGCTGACTCCCCTACAGCACGCCATGACATCTACACGAGTTTCCGGCGGAGGTATGGTGACGAGGCGGTGCGTGAATTGAATGTTTTTTTAGATAAACTGATGTCCAGCGAGCATGTGGACCTTGAGGAATTGTGGTTCAAAGAGTCAAAAGCTGACTGGGTCATTTCCAGCGAAGGTATTCGGCGGCTTTTCAAGGATTTTCAGGCATGGGCATCCTCCATTAAATAAGGCCTGGTTTGAGTCACGCATTCTCAGCCATGCACTTCGCGAGCGGCCGTCGATTTGGAACTGAGCGGTTCCGAAGGTGCGGTAGGATTTGAGACAGAGGTAACCCGGCGGCCTGCCCCGACGAGCCCGAGGGGGAGGCCCTGTTCCTCAGAACGGGATCTCGTCGTCGCGACAGGCGTGATCGGGGGACTCAAACTCGGCCGTTTTCGGGCGGCGCGGGGCAAGTCGAAATTTCCAACGATGATCTCGCAGCCCTAGCGCACTCAACCAAATTCCTGCCAACGTAACCTACCGTTTCAAAACAACTTGCCAGTTCTCATCTTCTGCCGCTACGGTGCGCCATATTTTATTTCGCATATTTTTCTGTCGTGCTTGATGAGCCAGATCTGTGTGTTTGTTGTGCGAGTTTACACCTGAAGTGTCTGGCAAACGACCTCGCTAAGCTGGGTTGCACCGCGATGACCAAGTAGTGACAGTCGTGAGTGGCTGATTTATGGCCCATAGCTGCCAGTCGTCGTCACCAATACGATGTCATCCTTTCAGCCCCAGCCTGATCTGCTTTTCTATCTCGATCAGCGCGAAAAAGGCGGCGCCGATGGCCACGATCAGCAGTCCGTCCATCAGCGGAACGGGGCTTGTGCCCAGCACTGCTTGCAGGGGTGGCAGGTAGGTTACAGCGAATTGCGCGGCGGTGATGGCAATGACCACGGTCCAGACCATTTTCGTCCCGCGCGCTGCAGCCCATGTCAGTGAAGTGCTGTGGATGTTGCGGATAAAGAACAGATGGAAGATTTCCAGCACCACCAGCGTGTTCATCGCCATCGTTTGCGCCAAGGCCAGTGGATAGCCTTTGCCTGTGGCATAGGTGAAGATCCCGAAGACCGCCGCGAGGAACAGCACAGCCACCAGAACGACATGCCAAACCAACCCGCCCGACAGGATCGGCGCGCGGCGGGCGCGCGGCGGGCGGGCCATGGTGCCTGCTTCTGTCGGCTCGAACGCCAGCGCGAGGCCCAGCGTGATGCCGGTGATCAGGTTGATCCACAGGATTTGCACCGCCGTAATCGGCATGGCGAGGCCCAAAAGCAGGGCCAGCACCACAACCATCGATTCGCCCGCATTGGTGGGCAGGGTCCAGCTGATGACCTTTTTGAGGTTGTCATAAACGGTTCGCCCCTCCCGCACGGCGGCGGCGATACTGGCGAAATTGTCGTCAGCCAGCACCAGATCGGCGGCCTCCTTAGCGGCTTCAGATCCCTTCAGCCCCATGGCGATGCCCGCATCGGCGCGTTTAAGGGCGGGCGCGTCGTTCACCCCGTCGCCGGTCATCGCGACAGACAGACCACGTGCCTGTAGCGCAGTCACAAGGCGGAGTTTGTGCTCAGGGCTGGTGCGGGCGAAGATGTCGACATCCGCCACCTCCAGCGCCAGTTGCGCATCGTCCAACTTGTCGAGGTCAGCCCCAGTCAGCACGCGGTTGGGGTTCGCCAGCCCGATCTGTGCGGCAATGGCAGCGGCGGTTCCGGCATGATCACCGGTGATCATCTTGACGCGGATGCCCGCAGCCCGACATTCGGCCACGGCGGCAATCGCCTGGGGGCGGGGCGGGTCGATCAGGCCGACAAGGCCAAGGAAAGTCAGCCCGTCTTCCAGCGCGGCTGCATCGATCCGCTCGCCCGTCTCGGCCCGTTCTGCCAGCGCCAGCACGCGCAAGCCCCGCCGCCCCAGCGCTTCGGCCCTGTCGTACCAGTGAGGCAGGTCAATCCCGCCACACATGCGCAGCACGCGCTCCGGCGCGCCTTTTACATGGGTCACGCGGCCCAGCGGTCCTTCGGTCAGCACGGCCATGAAGCGGTGGCGACTGTCGAAGGGGATGGCGTCCAGGCGGTGCGCGGTAGGGTCGCCGCCAACCTTGCCCGCAAAGGCTAGTAAAGCGCCTTCCATCGGGTCGCCCTCGACCATCCAGACCCCTTCCTTCCAAGACAGGGCGGCGTCGTTGCACAGCGCCGCCGCGCGGGCGAGCCGCTCAAGATCACCCGCCTGGGTGATGGCACCTGTCGGCGCATAGCCCTCGCCATCGATGGCAAAGACACCCTCCGCTGTCTCCGCCGCCGCCACCACCATTTCGTTGCGGGTCAGCGTGCCGGTCTTGTCGGTGCAGATCACCGAGACCGAGCCGATGGCCTCGATCGCAGGCAGGCGGCGGACGATCGCGTTGCGCCGCGCCATGGCCTGCACGCCGATGGCCAGAGTGATCGTCATCACGGCGGGCAAGCCTTCGGGGATTGCCGCCACAGCGACGCCGACCACGGCCATGAAAAGTTCAGCAAAGGGCATGTGGCCGACGTAGTAGCCCCAGACGAGCAGAAGGCCCGCGACCAGCAGGATCAGGAACGACAGCCAGCGCGCGAAATGGTCGATCTGCTTGACCAAGGGGGTAGTCAGTTGTTCGACCCCTGCCAGAAGCCCGCCGATGCGCCCGATTTCGGTGGCCTGACCCGTCGCCACCACCAGCCCGCGCGCGGTGCCGATGGTAACCAGTGTGCCCGACCACAGCATCGACCGACGGTCGCCAAGGGCTGCATCGGTGGCAACCGGGGTTTGACCCTTTTCGACCGGCACAGATTCGCCGGTCAGGATCGCCTCTTGCGCGGCCAGACCCCGCGCCTCGATCACCCGCAGGTCGGCGGGCACCTTGTCGCCAGCCTCCAGCAGCACGATGTCGCCGGGCACAAGGTCGGCCCCGTCCACCGATACCCGTCGCCCATCGCGCAACACGGAGGCCTTTGGTGCCAGCATGCCCCGGATCGCCGCCATCGCGGCTTCGGCCTTGCCCTCCTGGATGAAGCCGATGATGGCGTTCGCCAGCACCACGGCAAGGATCACCCCGGTATCGACCCAATGCTGCAAGGCCCCCGTCACAACCGCAGCACCGATCAGCACATAGATCAGCACATTGTGGAATTGCCGCAGGAAACGGACCAGCGGCCCCCGCGCCCGCACTTCCGGCAGGCGGTTTGGCCCATGTTCGGCCAGCCGCCGCGCCGCCTCGGGCGCAGTCAGACCATCGGGTGTTGCGGCAAGGTCGGCAAGGCAATCGGCGACGGGGATGGCGTGCGGTTCGGTCAGGTCCATCATCGCGCGGTATAGCCGCCGTCGATGACGATCTCGGTGCCGGTGACAAACTTGGCCTCTTCCGAGGCCAGCCAGACCACCGCCCATGCGATGTCGTCAGGCTCGCCCATGGTGCCGATGGGGTGTGCTGCCCCCGCCGCCGCCTTTGCCGCCTCCAGATCAGGGGCGGTGGCGCGCAAGTGGTTTTCGACCATCGGTGTCCAGATATAGGCGGGGTGAATCGAGTTCACCCGGATCTTTTCCGCCGCATAGGTGATGGCGTCATTCTTGGTCATCAGACGCACCGCACCCTTTGAGGCATGATAGGGTGCAATACCACCAATGCCGATTAGCCCCGCGATGGAGGACAGGTTGATGATCGAACCCTTTCCCGCCGCGCGCAGATGCGGGATCGCATGCTTGGTGCCAAAGAACACGCCTTTCACGTTCACCGCCTGCACAAGGTCCCACTCCGCCTCGGTCACCTGATCGGTGGGCTTGGGGCTGCCGGAAATGCCCGCGTTGTTCACCAGCACCTGCAGGCCGCCGAACCGGGCGGCTACGGCGTCGATGGCGGCTTTCATCCCGGCCTCGTCCGCAACATCGACTGGCCAAACGCCGACTTCATGGTCCTTTGCCGTCAGGTCGGCGGCCAGCGCCTTGCCCTCGGCCTCCAGCATGTCAAGGATGGCAACCTTTGCCCCTTCCTCGGCCATGCGGATGACACAGGCGCGGCCGATGCCGACGGCACCCCCGGTCACGATGGCGGTCTTGCCTGCAAGTCGGTTCATGGCAGTCGTCCTTTCGGTGTTGGGTTGAAGTCTTCGCGTTAGCCCGTTGCCCGGCCCTCGGCCGCGATTTCGGGAAAGTCGGTTCGTTCCTCGGTCACGGCACCGGACAAGAGTTCCACCGCCCGGTCAGCCGCGTCCTGAAAGGGCTCCAGCACCAGATCGACGCCCGCGCCGAACAGGGCAGCGCTGTCACCGCTGCTGTGTGAGGCGGCGGCGATCTGACCTGTGAACCCGGCCGAGCGCGCCAGTTGGATCAGTGTCCGGCGGGTGTCTTCGTGGCTTAGGCCCGTGGGGTGGATCGGCACGGTCGAGACCAACCACTCCGCCCCCCGAAACGGCAGTTCGGTGACAAACTCGGGGTCGCTCGCATCGCCAAAATCGGCCTCAAGCCCAAGATCGCGCCAGCGCCGCACCGCTTGCGGGTTGAAATCCACACCCAGCACCCGGATGCCGCGTTTGTGGAGCCGCAGTCCGATGGCGGTGCCAAAGCGGCCCAGACCGAAAATGATGATCCTGTAGCTGCTGGCCGCATGGGTCCCGGCCTCGGAGGGCTCTCGCGGGGTGTTCTTGCGTTCGAAGACACCAAGCAGCGGCTCGAACAGCGTGTAAAGCTGATGCGAATAGGTGATCATGTAGGTCGAAGCCGCGATGGTCACGAGGCCCACCATGGTGACAAGGCCAAGCGCGTCCTCGGTCACATGCCCGATCGACACGCCCATCGCGACGAAGATCAACGAGAATTCGCTGATCTGCGCCACCGTCAGCCCGGCCAGGAATCCGGTGCGCTTTCGGTAGCCCATAGCCCCCATGATCGCCAGCACGATCAACGGGTTGCCGATCAGCACGAACAGCGAGAACAGGATCGCCCCGGTGACATGCGTGCCTAGAAGCGACAGGTCCAGCGTGGCCCCAAGCGCGATGAAGAAGAACAAAAGCAGGAAGTCCCGCAAGGGCGCCAGCCGGGCGGCGATGGTCTCGCGGTATGGGGTAGAGGCCAGCGCCACGCCTGCCATCAGACCGCCCACCTCTTTGCCCAAGCCGACAAAATCGCCGACGGCGGCAAACATTGCGGCGAGTGCAATGGCGAAGATCACCAGAAGTTCGGGTGCGCGGGCCAGCCGTTCCGTCAAGGGATCGGCGGCGTAGCGCACGAACAAGACCACCACCGCCACGAGCGCCAGTCCGGAGGCCAGCACCATCGCCACCGACCCGCCGCCATGCCCGCCGTCCGCAGCGCCGATGCCGATGGCCGACAGCACGATCATTGCCAACACCACGACAAGGTCCTGGACGATCAGAAACCCCAGCGCGATCTGGCCATGCAGCGCGTCGATCTCGCGTTTGTCGGACAGAAGTTTGACGATGATGATGGTCGAGGAAAACGTCAGCGCGACTGCGACGTAAAGGCTGGTGATGTGACCAAGCCCCAGCGACAGACCGATCAGATAGCCGAAGAATGCGGTAAAGATGACCTGCCCAAGCCCGGTCATCACCGACACCACGCCCAGCGACCGGATCAGCTTTACGTCCAGCTTGATGCCGACCAGAAACAGCAGCACCGCAATGCCAAGTTCCGACAAGAGGTCGATCTGCGCGTCCGACCGCACGACATCCAGCGCCGACGGCCCCGCAATCAGCCCGACCGCTATGAAGCTGACGATCAGGGGCTGGCGCGCCAGCGTGCCGATCAGACCGATCCCGGCGGCCATGACCAAAAGCAGGGCCACTTCGGCAAAGGGGGTCAGTATCGGCATCAAGGCTTCCCTTCGGAATCAGAACCGTTCGGTCCATCGCTCTGCTGCCTCGGTGCTGTCTGATGCAGCCGCAGGAATTCGTTCAGATCGGTATTGGCAATGCGCCAGCCCTTGCCGATATTGATGGCGCGCAAATGGCCAAGTTTGACCCAGTGGCGCACGGTCGCCTCGGCCACCTTCAGGCGGTCAGCGACGTCCTTGATGGTTTGATACTGATCCAGCGGCATGGCCTTCTGCTTCTTGTGGGGTTTTGTGAAGACTAACGAAGGATTGTCGCTTTTGATTGATCTGCATCAACCCGCGACACGATCTTGAGTGTTTTACTTGTCCTCATGGCAAGGACAGGAGGGCAGACCATGAAAAGGATCATGTTTGCGACCGATTTTTCGGAAAGGTCTGATCGAGCGCTCCGGCGCGCGGTCATCCTTGCACGGGCGCATGATGCCGTTCTGGAGATCGTGCATGTGGTCGACGACGATCGGCCACGCCGGATCGTCGATCACGAGGCAAACGATGCCCGCCAGCTTCTCGGCGAACTTGCCCGCAACCTGAAGGATCTGGACGGTGTCTCCTGCAGTACGCAGATCGTGCAGGACGATCCTTTTGCCGGGATCCTCAAGGCGGTGGCCAAGGCTACCCCCGACCTTCTGGTCATAGGGCCGCATCGCCGGCAGATCCTGCGAGATGCCTTTGTCGGGACCACGGCTGAACGCACGATTCGCGCGGCGTCCTGCACGGTGCTGATGGTGAACGGCCCGCCCGTCGGCCCCTGGCGCCACATGCTGCATACAACGGACCTCTCTGAGGCCGCAGAGAAGGCCCTCAAGCGATTTATTGGGCTGGGTCTTGGCGCGGGCGCGCGATCATCTGTGCTGACCGTCTTCGACGCGCCCGCCCTGCGCCTTGCGATGTCCGACAGCATGGGCAAGGAAGGACAGGAAGATTACCTGAACGACCTGCGCACTGACGCGCGAAAGTCTCTGGCGGCGTTCATCTCGCGGCTGGGGATTGGACAGGCGGAAAAGGTCGTCCGGCCTGAAGAATCGACCGTCGCCAATGAAATTCTAAAGGCGGCGGAAGAGCTGAAAGCGGACCTTATCGTCATTGCGACCAGCGGCAAGGGTGCAGTCGCCCGCATGGTTCTGGGCAGCGTGGCCGGGCAGGTTTTGAAAGACGCGCAATGTGACGTCTTGGTCATTCCGCCCGGCGCGGCCTGATTGGCGCGGCACCGCTTGCGAGTATTGCGCCCTGCAACTGTGAAAGGAGCGTACGCCATGTCCGACCGCATTGCCGACATCCCTTGCGCCCCTTTCGGGAACCCGACCTCATTCTGGATGGAGCAACGAAGGTCGTGCTTCAGGCCTTAGCCTTGCGGTTCTGCTGTCACATTGACACATGACAGCCTGAATTGCGCCGCTGATAACCTGCGGCGCAGAGCGATCGTCTCGCATGACCGGCTGATTATGAAGCTTCTCCAACGTGTCGAAGATTGAGGCGAAGGTCAGCTTTCTGCCCTTTGCGATGTCTTCATAAGTAATGGTGGGTGATATTTTGCGCCGCTGTTCGTGACGCCATGGGGGCGGTTAAATCTTTGACTGCTTAAAGAGCGAAAAAAATGTCTTCAATAATCACAGCAAGATAAGTCATTCCAACGCGGTTTTGGATTTTGTCCAACACGCCCCCCCAAAAGCCAATGTCGATGAACGCCAACCTACCGTTTCAAAACAACTTTCCAGTTCTCATCTTCTACCGCTTTGGTGCGCCATTTTCCATTTACACGTTTTCTGGCGCCTGTGGCGATAGCTGTCACGGTTTGGCGCATGTCCTATGCCGCGCTGTATGGCTATCGGCATCGTCAGCGGGGCTGATCCCATCTTGCCGACACCGTCAAACGCACAGCGCGCGACAGGCTGACAATCAGCTAGCCATGCGCCGCGCTCACGATGTTTTCTGACAATCACGCAACGCGCGTGCCGCGCACCCATACCGCCTGCAACAATGGCGTCGCCCCCAACAGCCGCACCCGCAAAAGGTCTGCGCGCAGCCCCACTTGCAACAACCCGCGATCGTGCAACGCCGCAGCCCGTGCAGGCGCTGCGGTGACGGTGGCGATACCCGCTGCCAAGTTGTCCCATATCTGGCCTAGCTGGACCGCCGCCTGAAGCAGCGCCGCCGGCACATAATCGGATGAGACGATGTCCAGAAGCCCCGCCTGCGCCAGTTCTGCCGCCGCGACATTGCCAGAATGCGACCCGCCCCGCACAAGGTTCGGAGCGCCCATCATGACCGCAATGCCATGCGCATGGCAGGCTTGCGCGGCAACCAGCGTTGTCGGGAATTCGGCCAGCCGCACCCCATGACCGGCAGAGGTCGCGACATGGGCTTGGGTCGTGTCGTCATGACTGGCCAATACCGCGCCATAACGCTTTGCAGCCGCGACCACCGCAGTTTCATGCGGGTCGCGCACCCGCGCGCCCAGCGCTTGCTGGCGGGCAACGTGGTCTTCAAATTCGGCATCGGTCAGGCCGTGCTTGCCGCGCATATAAACCCGCAACTGCGCAAGGTTAGAGAATTGCCGCTGCCCCGGCGTGTGATCCATCAAGCTGACAATGCCGACGCGGTCCTCTGGCCCGAATTCTTCCAGTTCCTCGATCAGGGTTTCCGAACAGACTTCGGCCCGCAGATGCAGAAAATGGCTGATCTTCAGCGCATCCGCAGAGCGCATCTGTAACAATTCGGTTGCAAGGTCGCGCGCATAGCGCCCACGCCCGCGCCGGTCCTTGCCGGTCAGCGACCCAAGGCGCAGCGCATCGAAAACCGTCGTAATCCCGCAACCCGCCAATTCGCGGTCATGCGCCACCACTGCCGCGGCATGGGGCCAGTCCACGCCGGGGCGCGGTGCAAGGTGGCGTTCCAGATTGTCGGTGTGCAATTCGATCAGGCCGGGGCAAATGAAATCGCCGTCGCAATCCTCTGCACCCGGCAGGGCCGTCCCACCTGTATCGATGGACGCAATGACACCCTCACGCAAAAGCACCGTGCCGCGCAAGATCTCTGTTGGCAGCACAAGCCGGGCATTGGACAAGATACGTTCTGTCATCCGAACCTCTTTGACGGTAAGATGGTTTCGTGCGTCATGGCGCTGTCATGCGGTCATGCCACGACATGGCCACGCAAGTGACAGGACCAATGCCATGCCCGACCATTTCAGCCGATACGCGGTTTTCTACGCACCGCCCGAAGGCAGCGATTTTGCCGCCGCCGGCGCGCGTTGGCTGGGCTGGGATCCGGCAGCAGGACAGGACATGCCGCATCCCGATCTGGGCCTTGATCTGGCGACCGTCACGCGCACACCGCGCAAATACGGGCTGCATGGCACATTGCGCGCGCCCATGCGGCTGGCAACCGCGCCCGCAACCTTCCTCGACGCGGTCGAGACCTTTGCGCAAAAGCAGCCGCCGGTGCTGTTGGGCAAATTGCGCCTGCGCGTTCTTGGCGGTTTTCTGGCCATCTTGCCCGACCCGCAAGGCCCAACGCTGGAAACGCTGGCCGCCGATTTGGTGCGCGCGACCAATCCGTTTCGCGCAGCGCTGTCGCAGGCCGATCTGGACCGCCGCCGCGCCGCCGGGTTGACCCCGCACCAAGACGCGCTGCTGACGGAATGGGGCTACCCGTTCGTGATGGATGAATTCCGCTTCCACATTACCCTCAGCGGCAAGCTGGACGATGCCACGATGCGCGACCTGTTCCGCGCCGCCGATGCGTGGTTTGGCCCAATTCTGGCAGAGCCGCACGAGATATCCGAACTTGCCGTGTTCGGCGAGGATGAATCCGGTCGCTTCCATCTGCTCAGGCGCTTTGCGCTGACAGGTTGAGTGCGCGTAACATCTGCGCCAGCGCATCTTCCAGCGACCCATCATTGAAAATGACATGCGCGTCCTTGGGCGGGTCCAGTGCGGCGCGCTTCAAACGCGCGGCGATCTCTCTGGCGGTTTCGCGCCCGCGCGCCTGCAACCGCCGGGCCAGCGTTTCCGGTGTGGCGGTAATCATCAGCACCTCGGCCTGCGGGTAGCGCGCCTTGATCGCGGGCAATGCCCCCCGAGAGCCGTTGAACACCACCATGCGCCCGGCAGCCAGCGCGCCGTCTATCGTGGCCGGGATGGCATAGCGCAAGCCATGGGCGGACCAATGCACGGCGTAATGCCCCAAGGCCAGCCTTGCGTCGAAAAGGGCCTCGCTGACCGCATCATGATCTTCGCCCTTGGCCCCGGCGGCGCGCGTGATGACCCGGCGCGCCACGACAATCTCGGGGCAATGTTCGGCCAGCGCGCCGATCAGCGTGTCTTTGCCCACGCCCGAAGGGCCGACCACGACCACAAGCCGCCCCGCGCTCATGCTGCCTGCCCCTTGGGTGTAAAGGCTTGCACATCGACCTCGCGGTCGCACACGGCCTGCCTTGCGGCCAGATCGTGGAAAATACCAAGAATCGCGGCCCCGCTTGCCTTGGCCTCTGAAATCAGGTCCAGAACCACCGCGCGGTTTGCGGCATCCAGACTCGCCGTCGGTTCGTCCAGCAACATGACCGGCCAGTTATGGATAAAGCCGCGGGCGATGTTCACACGCTGCTGTTCGCCGCCGGAAAAGGTCGTCGGTGACAACCCCCACAGGCGCTGGGGAATATTCAACCGCGTCAGCATTGCCTCGGCCGCCGCGCGGGCCTCTGGCTCTGGCATACCTTGCATGGCCAAGGGTTCGGCAACCACGTCCAGCGTAGGGACACGCGGGATCACCCGCAGGAACTGGCTGACATAGCCCAGACGGTCACGCCGCAGCGCCAGAACATCGCGCGGCGCGGCGCCGTTCAGCTCTACCCCCGCCACGCGGATCGACCCGGTGTCGCAGCGGTAATTGCCCCAGATCATCCGCATCAGGGTGGATTTGCCCGCCCCCGACGCGCCAGTCAGCGCCACGCATTCGCCCGGCCCAACATGCAGGGACGCCCCCGACATGACGGGCAAGACCGTCCCGCCCTGATTGTGCAACACGAAACGTTTACCAGCATCCGTGACGTTTATCATCGTCCCCATTCCTTCATCTTGCACCAAATACTCATGGGGCATCGCGTGGCATCTGCCCTGCCCTCAGACATTCAGCACCGAACTGACCAAGAGCTGCGTGTAACCATGTTGCGGATCGTCCAACACTTGGTCGGTCAGACCCTCTTCAACGACATGGCCGTCCTTCATTACCATCAAGCGGTCGGCCAGCAGCCGCACCACGGCCAGATCATGCGTCACGATCACCACCGACAGGCCCAACCGCCGCACCAGACCGCGCAGCAGGTCCAAAAGCCGCGCCTGCACGCTGACATCCAGCCCGCCCGTGGGTTCATCCATGAAGACCAGCCTTGGCCCGGTCACAAGGTTGCGCGCGATCTGCACACGTTGCTGCATCCCGCCGCTGAAGGTGCTGGGGCGGTCATCCATGCGGTTCGCGTCAATTTCCACGCGGGTCAGCCAGTCTTGCGCCTGCCCGCGAATGTCGCCGTAATGGCGCGCGCCGACCGCCATCAGCCGCTCGCCCACATTGCCACCGGCGCTAACCCCCATGCGCAGCCCATCGCGCGGGTTCTGGTGCACGAAGGCCCAGTCGGTGCGGGACAGCCATCGGCGTTCGGGGGCGGGCATTTGCAGCGTGTCGCGCGGGCCGTGGTCGCGCGTGTCGAAAATCACCTGCCCCGCATCGGGGGCCAGATGCCCGGCAAGACAGTTCAGCAAGGTCGATTTGCCCGATCCGCTTTCACCGACAATGCCCATCACCTCGCCCGGCCACAGATCGAACGACACATCGCCGCAGCCCAGATGCGCGCCGTAACGTTTGGTCAGGTTTTTTACTTGCAAGAGCGGGGTCATGCGCTGCCCTCCTGCACGCGGGTTGCGCAATAATCAGTGTCGGAACAGACGAACATCCGCCCGCCCGCATCATCGGTGATTACCTCGTCCAGATAGCTACCCGCGGCGCCGCAGATCGCGCAATCCTGCCCCGCGGCCTTCGACGGTGTGAAAGGGTAATCCTCGAAATCGAGGCTCTCGACCCGTGTAAAAGGCGGCAGCGCATAAATGCGGCATTCGCGCCCTGCGCCGAACAACTGAAGCGCGGGCGACATGTGCAGCTTCGGATTGTCGAATTTCGGAATGGGCGACGGGTCCATGACATAGCGCCCTTCCACCTTGACCGGGTAGGCATAGGCGCGGGCGATCTCGCCATGCCGGGCGATGTCCTCATACAAGCGCACCTGCATCAGCCCGTAATCTTCGAGCGCGTGCATGACACGGGTTTCAGTCTCTCGCGGTTCCAGAAAACGCAAGGGTTCAGGGATCGGCACCTGAAAGACAAGAATCTGCCCTTCGCGCAAGGGCGTTTCCGGTATGCGGTGGCGCGTCTGGATAACGCTCGCTTCTGCCGTGGCTTCGGTCGTGGCCACGCCTGCAACTTTTTCAAAAAAGCTGCGGATCGACACCGCGTTGGTCGTGTCATCCGCGCCTTGGTCGATCACCTTCAGCGTGTCCTCGGGCACCAGACAGGCGGCTGTCACCTGCACACCGCCGGTGCCCCACCCATAGGGCATGGGCATTTCACGGCTGGAGAACGGCACTTGGTAGCCGGGAATGGCGACCGCTTTCAGCAGCGCCCGGCGGATCATCCGCTTGGTGGCTTCGTCCAGATAGGCGAAATTATAGTCGGTCATGGGCACACCTGTCGGCCAAATGGTGCAACCGCGCGCCCTTGCGGCGCGGGGTGGGCGGGTGGGCGCGACGCAAGGGCGCGCAGGCAGGGCAGCACCGGGGCGTTCATTCTGCCGCCTCTGGCACGGCATCTGCCCCGGCCTCGCGCCGTAGCTTGCGCACCAGTTCCAGTTCTGCCTGGAAATCGACGTAATGCGGCAGCTTGATATGCTCCAGAAATCCGCTGGACTGGATGTTGTCGCAATGCGACAGCACGAATTCCGCGTCCTGCGCGGGCGCTCCCGACAGGTCTTCGCCCAGCTCTTCGGCCCGCAAGGCCCGGTCCACCAGCGCCATCGAAATCGCCTTGCGCTCGGACTGCCCGAACACCAAGCCATAGCCGCGCGTGAACTGTGCAGGCTGGGTCTTTGACCCTTGGAACTGGTTTACCGTCTCGCATTCCGTCAGGGTGATTTCGGCAAATTCTATGTCAAAGCCCAGTTCCGGCAGATGCGCCGCAACCCGCACGACCCCGATGCGCAATTCGCCCACGAAAGCATGGTTGCGCCCGTAGCCGCGCTGCGTGGAATAGGCCAGCGACAGCAGGAACCCCTCATCCCCGCGCGCCAGCGCCTGCAAGCGCAGCGCACGCTCGGCGGGAAAGGCCAGCGGGTCGCGGGTCAGGTCCGGCACCGCGCCCATGGCTTGAGGTTCGGACTGCATCAGCCCTTCGCCGCCCAGATGGCTCAGGATATGCGGGGCGGGGTCCAGCCCGGTCTCGGCCTGCGGCGCGGGCGGCACGTCACGGCCCTTTGCCAGCCCGAAATCCAGCAGCCGATGCGTGTAATCGAAAGTCGGCCCCAGAACCTGCCCGCCCGGTGCATCCTTGTAAGTGGCAGAGATACGGCGCGACAATTGCATCTTGTCCGTCTGCACCGGCACACTGGCCCCGAAACGCGGCAAGGTGGTGCGAAAAGCGCGGATCAGGAAGACAGCTTCGATCGTGTCGCCCCGCGCCTGCTTCAGCGCCAGCGCGGCCAAGTCCGGGTCATATAATGACCCTTCGGCCATCACCCGGTCCACCGCCAGCGCAAGTTGTTCGCGGATCTGGTCCGCGCCCATTTCCGGCACCTCGCGGTCGCCGCGCCGCGCCTCGTCCAGCCAAGCATGGGCGTTGGCAATGGCGCGTGCGCCGCCTTTGACAGCCACATACATCAGCTATCCCCCAGTTTGGTCGTGCGCGGCAGGGCCGCCAACTGCGCACCGCTTGTGAACAGAAAATCCAGCCCCAAGGGGAAGCGCGCGGCATTGCCGCGCAAAGCGCCGGCGTCGGGCAAGGACAGATATGCGGCCGTTTCAATGCCCGGCCCGGTCAAGCGCGTGCCGTTCGGCACCAAGGCGGGCATTTCAACAATCAGCGTGGCAGAGCGGTCGGGATAGTCGGGTGCGCCTTGGCGATAGGCTGTCAGCGGTCCAAGCGCGCCCCATGTGCCCAGCGCGAAGGTGGCATCTTCCGGGCCAACCAGCGGCGCCGCCAGATGAAAGGCCACCCAGTCGCGCAAGGGGCCGCAATCATGCGCGCCCGCCAGATGCAGCGGCGTTGTCGCATCGGCCAAGGTTAGCAGCGCCACGCAGGCGGCTTGCGAACAGGGCGCGGGCGCAGCGGGGCCATCCAACGTGACTATGCGGCCGGGATGCGCCATCGCATCCAACACCATGCGAAAGGCGCGGGCGGCATCGGTTGCGGGCTGGTCGAAACCAGGGGTCAAACCATCCATCACGCTTCCCCCCGAACCATGGTAAAGAAATCGACCTTGGTGGCGGCGGCCCGTTTTGCGCGCGCCGCTTGCGCCTGCGCCTCGGCCTCGCGCAAGGGCGTCAGAACCCGCACGGCCAGATCGTTGTGCGCAGACGTTTGCAAAAGCGCATCCAGCAGCGCCGCGCGCTCAGCCTTGCGCGCATCCAGACCCTGCACCAGCGCGTGACCGACCGTGCCGCAGCCCAGCCGGACAGATGCGCGCGTCACCGTGACTTCGCCCAGATTGAACGCGGCCCCAACGGCACCGGCGCGGCCCTGCACCATCATGCTGCCCTGCTCGGGGCGACGAAGCCAGTCGAAGGCCGGGGCCGGGTCGGGCCAAAGCCTGTCCAGCATGGGACCGGGCGCGCGGGCCAGCAGGCCCATCCAGTCGCGGCGCGGTTCGGATTCGGTCATTGTCAGGGCTTTCCGCATATTATAGACAACTAGACAAATACGCGAAGTATTCCTTGCCTTCAAAGGATTTTTTGTGAAAGTTTCACGACATGGAAAAACCTGAACCGCTGTGGCTGGCCATACATGACACGTTGCGCGACGAGATTGCGCGCGGGCAGTGGCGTGCGGGCAGCCGCCTGCCAACAGAGGCCGATCTGGCGCAGCGTTTCGGGGTCAACCGCCATACCGTGCGCCGCGCGCTGGCCGCCTTGGCAGAGGCCGGGCTGGTGCAGGCACGCCGGGGTGCGGGCGTGTTCGTACGCGCGGCGGAACGCTTGCCCTATCGCATCGGGCCACGCACCCGGTTTCACCAGAACCTTTTGGACACGGGCCGCGCCCCGTCCCGGCGCATCCTGCACACCGCGCTTGCCCGCGCGACCGAGGTTGAAGCCGATGCGCTGTCCCTGCGCCCCGATGCCCCCCTGCATGTGGTTGAAGGCATCAGCCTTGCCGATGACCAACCGGTGTCGCTGTTTCGGTCTGCCTTTTGCGCCACGCGCTTTCCCGAACTGGGCCGCCACCTTGCCAGCGGCGATTCTATAACGCGGGCGTTGCGCGCGCTTGGCGTGCCGGATTACACGCGCAAATCCACCCGCATTTCAGGCTATGCCGCCGATGTGCTGCAAGCCCGCCACCTGGAGATCGCGCCGGGTGACATGCTGCTGCTGTCAGAGGCGATCAATATCGACCCCGATGGCCGCCCGCTGGAATACGGACGCACATTTTTTGTTGCAGCAAGGGTCGATCTGGTTTTGGACGGGCCAGAAACTGGTGCCATTGTCGCATAAGGTTCATATGCTTGGCCTAAGCCCCGGCTTAAAGCTGAAGGACCGTCCAATGACCACCCTGCCTGACCTGCGCCTGACCGGCGCACTTTGCCTTGTTGGCAGCACGCTGGAAGACACTGACATTGCCCTGTCCGGCGAACAGATCGTTGCGCCCAGCACCCAGATGCAGACATTGGACCTGACCGGCTACTGGGTGCTTCCCGGCATCGTGGACCTACATGGCGACGGTTTCGAGCGGCATATCCGCCCGCGCCCTTCTGCCCCGTTCGACAAGCGCGCGGCCCTTTTGGCAGCCGATACCGAGCTTGCCTGCCAAGGCGTGACCACCGCTTGGTTCGCGCAAAGCTGGTCATGGGAAGGGGGCGCGCGGTCCCCGGACGAAGCGGTCGCCCTGCTGGACGCACGCCGCCAGATCGCGCAGCGGCTGGGCACCGATATCCGCATCCAGTTGCGGTTCGAAACCCATATGCCGCGTGACCATGCCGCGCTGATGGCCGTGGTGCGCGAGTATCACCTTGATTACATCGTGTTCAACAATCACCTGCCCGAAGCGTTGGACATGGCCCGCAACAAGCCGGACCGCTTCGCGATCTGGGCCGGGTCAAACGGGCACACACCCGACACGCTGCTGGCGATTGTCGAAGAGGCGCACAAGGCAGACCCCGACATCCCCGCCTTCCTGACAGGGCTGGCCGCCGATCTGGTGGCCGCAGGCGTTACGCTTGGGTCACATGACGACCCGGACCCGGAAACCCGCGCGTTTTTCCGGGGTATCGGCGCGCAGGTGTGCGAATTCCCAACCAGCGTGGCCGCCGCGCAAGCCGCACGCGATGCGGGCGAACCGGTGCTGATGGGCGCGCCGAATATCGTGCGCGGCGGGTCACAGTCGGGCAATATTGCCGCAATGGACCTTGTCGAAGAAGGGCTGTGCGACGCGTTGATCTCGGATTACTACATCCCGGCGCTGGCACAGGCGGCTTGGGCCATTGCCGATGCCCGCGCGCTGTCTTTTGCCCATGCGTGGGAGATGATCTCGACCGCGCCTGCGCGTATCATGGGGCTGACGGATCGTGGCCAGTTGCGCCCCGGTCAGCGCGCCGATCTGGTGGTGATGAACCCCAATACCCGCCGGATAGAAGCCACGATCGCGGGCGGTCGCATACAGCACGCGACCAGAGATGTCGCACGCCGTTTGATCGCACCCGCTTATTCCGTCATGGCCGCGCAGTAACCCAATGAGCTACGCTGCCGCGATCACCCAGGAATTGCGCCATATCCGCCCCCATGACCTGCTGGAATTGGACCATCTTGGGCGCGCGCAGGCTTGGGTTGCCTCTGGCGCGCCGCTTTGTCGGCTGCGCCCGCCCGCCACACCGCCCATGCATCTGGTCAGCTATTTTCCGGTCATGGACCATGGCTATATCCTGCTGGGCGCGCATATCACATCTGGCCTGTGGCTGCCGCCTGGCGGGCATGTGGACATGGGCGAACACCCGCGTGACACGGTGCGCCGCGAATGCATGGAAGAGCTGCGCACCCCTGCCCGCTTCCTGCAAGCCACGCCGTTGTTCCTGACCATTGCGGAAACCATTGGCGCGCAGCCGCATGAGGACGTGTCGCTCTGGTATGGGCTGCAAGGCGATTGTAGCCGCCTGCCCGATTACGACCCGCGCGAATATCGCGATATGCGCTGGTTCCGGTTCAATGACGCCCCGTTCGACGATAGCGACCCGAACCTTGAACGCTTTTTGCTCAAGATCTCAGAGATGTCGCGCGCGGCATAAGCTGCGGTCAATGCAGCAACACCTCTTCATATTTTTCCAAGAAGGCTTCGGCCTCTAGCGTGCGAAAATCACCCAGCGCCATTTGCAAGCGGTTATGGTCCCAATCCCACCACGCCAAATCAACCAGACGCCGGGCCACCTGCTTGGAAAACCGGCGGCGCATCTTCTCGGCGGGAACACCCACCACGATGGTATAGGGGGCCACGTCGCGCGTGACCACGGCACCTGCGCCCACCACGGCGCCCGTGCCGATGGTCACTTCCGGGCGGATGATTGCACCATGTCCGATCCAGACATCATGGCCGATGGTCACACGCCGCGCGCGGCGCTTGGCGAAGAACGCCTCATCCGGGGCCTCGTCCGGCCAATACATGTCGGACCGATACAGAAAGTGGTGCAGGCTTGCGCGGTCCATAGGGTGATCGGTCGGGCCGATCCGCACATTCGCGGCGATATTGGTGAATTTGCCGATGCTGGCATTGGCAATATCGCAGCCCCGCGCACAGTAGCTGTAATCGCCCATCGTGGTGTTCAGGATCACAGAGCCTGCTCCAACCTCGGTATACGACCCAAAGTCACTATTCGTGATGGTGCAATCAGGATGGATCAACGCCCCTTCCGGTGAAAGCTGTCGCGTCATCAGAATTCCCTCTGCTCACCGGTCCAGCGCAGGAACTGTCCGGTCTGTGTTATGTCCAGTCTGGCAGCAAGGTCCAGCACCCCGCTTGCGACCGATTCCGGGTCTTCTTCGGCCTCTGGCCCGCCCATATCGGTGCGCACCCAGCCGGGATCTATCAGCAGCACTGCAATGCCGCGCGGGCGCAGATCAGTGGCCAGCCCCTGCATGACCTTGTTCACCGCCGCCTTGGAGGCACGATAAGCGATGCGGTCGGATTTCGCATAACCCATCCACGCCATCTGGCTAGAGATGGTCAGAATTCGCCCGCCCGCCTGCATGGCAGGCAGCACCGCCTGCGCCATCGCCAAAGGGGCAAGCGTGTTGACCGCGAGTGTCTCGGCAAAGCCTGCGAAATCCATGTCCAGCGTGGCTTGGCGCGCGGGGCCGATGATACCGGCATTGTTTATCAGAACATTGACCTTTCGCAGCCCGGCGCAAACCCGCGCCAAACTGTCCAGATCGCGCATATCGGCGACCAGTTCCGCAGCGCCAACGGGTGCATCGCCAGCCTGCCGCACAGTGGCCGTCACCTGCCAACCGCGCGCCAGCGCACCCACAGCCATGTTGCGCCCAATGCCACGCGCAGCGCCAGTTATCACGATATGCATGTCATCAACTTCATCTTGCCAAGATACTCCCGGCGAAGGCTTCCGCCGGGAGCAACTCTTGCGTGGCTGGCCTAGTGCCCGCGCTCGCCGATGAAGCGCTTGCGGATCAGGCCCGAGCCCCAGTCGATGATCGCGATCACCACCAGCACGTTCAGCACCACGAAGGCGACCTGATCGAACAGGCCCGCGCGGAACCGCTCGATAATAATCATCCCGATCCCGCCTGCGCCCACCAGCCCCAGAATGGTGGCCGAGCGGGTTGAGGATTCGAACGAATAGAGCGACAGCGAGATGAACACCGGCAAGATTTGCGGCAGATAGCCATAGCGGATGATCCGCCCGGTATCGGCCCCGGTGGCGCGCACGCCCTCGACCTGCTTGCGGTCGATATTTTCGATCGCTTCCGAATAGAGCTTGGCAAGGTTGCCCATATCCGAAATCCAGATCGCCAATACCCCGGCCAGTGGCCCCAAGCCCACAGCGCGCACGAAGACAAGCCCCCAGACAACTTGGTCAATGCCGCGGAACACGTCCAGCAAGCGGCGCACGGCATGGCGCACAGGGCCGACCGGCATTGTGTTCCGCGCTGCGAAGAATGCCAGCCCCAGCGCAAAGATCGTGCCCAGCAGCGTGCCCACGAAGGCCATGGCAATGGTCTGCGCAATACCTTTGTAGATATTGGCATATTGCCATGTCGCCATGTCCTGCCAGATCACCATGCGCGACAGCAATTGCACGGCGCGGTCGGCATTGTTCAAAAGCTTGTCGATCTCGAAAAAGCCCAGCGACCAGACAATGTAGATCACCACGAACGCCCAGCTTGCAGCCCTTAGCGTGGTGACCAGCGGATCGCCGAATGCCTTGGGGTTGCGCTTGCGGGCCGCGTCGATATCGGCTTGGGATATGGCGGCAAAACTCAGCGTGCTCATTTCAAAGCCTCCTTGCCGATAAGGGTATGGCGCGCGCGTTCGGACAGAAGGTCGATGACCGTCACCAACAGCACGACCAGCAGCAACACCGCCGTTACACGGTCATCCGAGTAGAAGCTGATCGTGTGGCTCAACTCCGTCCCGATCCCGCCGGCGCCGACAAAGCCGACAACGGCAGACGCGCGGACATTGATCTCGAACCGCCACAGCGCGTAGGATGTGAAATTCGGCAGAACCTGCGGCAGAATGCCGTAGCGCATCTGCTCGAACCACGATCCGCCCACGGCTTTCATGCCGTCCACAGGGCGCATCGACGCATTCTCGACCACTTCGGAAAACAGCTTGCCCAATGCGCCCGCCGCGTGAATGGTAATGGCCAGAACACCGGCCAGCGGCCCGATGCCAACCCAGAACACCAGCACCAGCGCGAACAGAATTTCCGGCACGCCCCGGCAGAATTCCAGAAACCGGCGCGCAATGGCGCCGACCATGGGGTGCGGCGTGGTGTTGCGCGCGGCCAGAAAGCTCAGGATCACCGCCAGCCCCGTCGCCAGCAGCGTTGCGGTCAGCGCCATCAGGATGGTTTCCCAGATCAGCGTGACGTATTTCCAGAAATCGTTGTACCAAAACCCGATAGAACCTGCGGGGAACCGCCCGGCCTCGTTACGGCTTTCCAGCAGAACATCCATCTGGAGCGATGGCATAACCGTGCCGAAATATTCAAAGATCCGCGGCACGCCCTGCGCCAGCCGTTCCGGCGTGAAATTGGCAATCCAGATGGACCAGGCCAGAAAGGCAAGGAACAGGACCAGCAGCAGGATATTCGCCGCCATCCGGTCACGGATCAATTGCGCGCGGTGGCGCTCGAACAATGCGACGGGGTCTTGCCCGCCGGGGTTTTGCGTTAGGTCGGCCATGTCAGTTCACCACGCGCGGGGCGTCTGCCAAGGGCTTTTCAGCCGGGCGCAGCGCGGTAGAGGTCATGGCCTCTGAAAACGCTTCTTCGGCCTCTGCACCGTAAATTTCGCGCGCGGCCTTGTCGGTCAGTTGTTTGGCGGTGCCGTCGAATACGATCACGCCGTCCTGCATCCCGATAATGCGGTCGCAATACTGGCGCGCGGTGTCCAGCGTGTGCAGGTTGCAGATCACCGTCAGCCCGTCTTCCTGGTTGATGGCGCGCAGCGCGTCCATCACCACCTTGGCGTTCAGCGGGTCGAGGCTGGCGATGGGTTCATCGGCCAGCATGATGCGCGGTTCTTGCACCAGCGCCCGCGCGATTGCCACGCGCTGCATCTGCCCGCCCGACAGCGTGTCGGTCTGTTGCAGCGCCACATGCGCCATGCCCAGCCGGTCCAGCGCGCGAATAGCAAAGGCGCGTTCCTTGGCGGAAAACAGGCCCAGCATGGATGTGGCGAAGTCGTGGTGGAACAGCCGCCCCGACATGACATTGGTCAGCACGTTCAGACGGCCCACAAGGTTGAACTGCTGGAACACCATGGCGCATTCGTTGCGCCATTGGCGCAGCGCGCGGCCCTTCAGCGCGGTAATATCGCGCCCGTCGAACAGCATCTGCCCACCAGAGGGTTCGTTCAGCCGGTTTATCATGCGCAACAGCGTGGATTTGCCTGCGCCCGAGCGCCCGATAATGCCGACCATCTGGCCGTCGGGAATGGTGAACGTGGCGGGCTTCACAGCGACATTGTCGCGGAATTGCTTGGTCAGGCCCTTGAATTCGAGCATGGGGGTCTCTCCTGTCGGCGGCGGGGGGATGGCCGCGAAAACGACGGCAGGCCCCCGCATCCGGCAGGGGCCTGCAACTGGGTGGTTGATCTTAGCGCGACCCGGCCAATTCGGCCTCGCGCATGGCGACAATGCCTTCGTAGAAGCTGTGATCGACTTCGGCATAGCCATTGCCGTCACCGCCCACGGTGTCGGCGTAGCATTCGGGATGGTTGTCCTTCATGCCCAGCATGAAATCGACCGCCAGTTGGCGCGCCTCTTCCGGCAGGTCGTTGCGCATCACGGTCGGACCGTTCGGGATCAGGCTGGATTGCCAGACAATGTTCAGGTCATTCATGTCCAGCAAGCCATTGTCCACCATGCGGCGCAGGTTGCCACGGGTGTAGCCTTCGGACGCATCGCCCATCATCGAGGACCAGGTCACGCCCGCGTCATACTGGCCTTGCAGCACGGCGATCACGGCCTGTTCATGCCCGCCACCGAAGCCGGTAGAGCCGAAATACTCTTCGTCATTGATGCCCGCACGGGTCAATTCGGCGCGCGGCACAAGGTAGCCAGAGGTCGAGTTCGGGTCGGCATAGGCCATGGACTTGCCTTGCAGGTCTTCCATCGTGGTCAGGCCACTATCGGCGCGCGTGTAGATCACGGCGTAATAGCCCAAGCTGTCATCGACATTCTTGGTGGTCAGGACGGGCGACACGGCGTCGGCGTCTTGCAGGTAAATGCCCGCATAGGCCGACGCGCCCAGACCGGCCTGATGCAACTGGCCTGCCAGCAGGCCCTGCATGACACCGGCATAGTCAGAGGCCGGGAACAATTCGACCGGCACACCCAGCGTTTCCGACATCAGGTCGGCAAAGCAATCGTAGCGGCGCAGGCGGTCAGCTTCATTCTCGCCGCCAAGCAGGCCGATATTGTAGGTGCCGATGGTGTTGCGCCAATCGGCGGCAGCCGGGGCGACAGAGGACAGAAGAACAGCGAGCGTGGCAGCGACGCCGGTGAAGGTCTTGGTCATGGTGTTCGTCCTTTTTGGATGGATGAAGATCAGACCCCCGCAACTCTCCCCCCGCGCGGGCCATGAAAAAGGGCGGCCCCTTGGGACCGCCCTTTGTTCTTGGTTAGCGAGAGCCGCGCAGCTCTTCTTCGCGCATGGCGACAACACCTTCGAAGAAGCTGTGATCCACCGCGACCCAGCCTTGGCCTTCGCCGAAGGACACGTCGTAATAGCACTGGGGGTCGGTTTCCAGCTGGTTGGCCAGGTAGTCGCTGACGATGTCCTTGACTTCCTGCGGGATGTCCTTGCGCACAACAACCGGACCGTTCGGGATGACCGGGCTTTCCCAGATGATGTTCAGGTCGGACATCTCCAGCAGGCCGTTGTCGATCATGCGACGCAGGTTGCCACGGGTGTAACCTTCGGACGCTTCGCCCTGGCCAGAGGCCCAGGTCACGCCGGCGTCGTACTGGCCCTGAAGCACGGCCACAACGGCCTGCTCGTGACCACCGCCAAAACCGGTGCGGCTGAAGAATTCTTCGTCATTGATACCAGCGCGCTTCAGTTCGAAACGCGGCACCAGGTAGCCCGAGGTCGAGTTCGGGTCGGCATAAGCCAGCGACTTGCCTTCCAGCTGCTCGATCGAGGTGATGCCGCTATCAGCGCGGGTATACATTGCCGCGATGTAACCGGTGGAGCCATCGGCCTCAGCCGACACGAAAAGCGGCTCAACCGCTTCGGGGTCTTGCAGGTAGATACCGGCATAGCCCGATGCGCCAAGGGCAGCATATTCCAGCTGACCGGCCAGCAGGCCCTGCATCACGCCCGCGTAATCGGGGGCGGGGAACATCTCGACCGGAACGCCCAGACGCTCGGACAGAGCGGTCGCCAAGCATTCGTTGTTGCGCAGGCGGTCGGCTTCGTTTTCGCCACCCAGCAGACCAATGCGGAACACCGGCAGGTCTTCGCGCCAATCGGCATGTGCGGTCATGGGAAGAGTGCTCAGCGCGGTGGTCGCAGCCAGCACCATGGCAAGGGCTTTAGATTTCATAGGTGATCTCCCGATCATAGCAGCATATGATTCCGCGTTGTGCGGACCGCCACTAAATGACAGCGCCGTGTGACAGAACGGCGTATCATTTGTGAAACTTTCACGAACCATGACCGGTTAGCCGGGCTGTTAGCGCTGGCCTTTGTGCAGCGCGACACAAACGCGTCACAATGAGGGGCGCAGGGCGTTGCGGCGCATTGGGCAATGCGCCCTTGGCAGCCGGGTGCCAGAATGTCGCATCTGCACCGGCGATTCACCGCCACGAAGACCTGATGTCGCAACATCGCGCCTTGATAGGCGTTGCCTATCTAAACACGCATCAAAAATATTGATTTCCGAATGATGCGCAGGTGAAATGGGGCATGATACTCAGACAAGGCCAAGCCATGACACCCGCCACGCCCCAATCTGTCGATGCAGAGATTTCCGCGATCATAGCGGAGCATCTTAGCCTTGAGGGTCCGTTATTGCCGCTTTTGCATGGGCTTCAGGAGGTGTTTGGGCATGTTCCTGTGGCGGCGCATGGACCGATTTGCGCGGCGCTGAACATATCGAAGGCGGAATTGCATGGGGTTCTGAGCTTCTACCATGATTTCCGCGAGGCACCTGCCGGGCGGCATGTGGTGAAGATTTGCCGGGCAGAGGCGTGTCAGGCCATGGGCGGCGCGGCCTTGGCGGAGAGCGTGCTGGCCAAGCTGGGGCTGGACTGGCACGGCACCTCGCGCAATGGGGCGGTCACGATCGAACCTGTCTATTGCCTTGGGCTATGCGCCTGCGCGCCTGCCGTGATGGTGGATGACCGGGTGGTGGGGCGCGCTGACGCGGCCAAGCTTGACGCGCTGTTGGCGGAGGCAGGCGCATGAAGATTTACGTTCCCATGGACAGCGCCGCCAAGGCGCTTGGCGCGGAAGATGTGGTCGCGGCCCTGCGCGCCGCCGCCCCTGACGCGCGGATCATCCGCACCGGCACGCGCGGGATGATCTGGCTGGAACCGCTGATCGAGGTCGAGGTTGACGGGGTGCGCCATGGCTTTGGCCCGGCGGAACCGGGCGACGTGGCGGGCATTCTGGATGGCAGCAGCCCCAAGGCGCTTGGCCCGGTCGAAGATCTGGACTGGATGCAGCGCCAGACCCGGCTGACCTTCGCGCGCGTGGGCGTCATCGACCCGCTGTCGCTGGCCGATTACGAGGGCCATGGCGGGCTTGCGGGCCTGCGCCGCGCGCTGGCGATGACCGGTCAGCAGATCGTGGACGAGGTGAAGGCCTCTGGCCTGCGCGGGCGCGGCGGGGCGGGCTTTCCGACCGGCATAAAGTGGCAGACCGTGCATGACGCGGACGCGCCGCAGAAGTACATTGTCTGCAACGCCGACGAGGGCGATAGCGGCACCTTCGCCGACCGTATGGTGATGGAAGGCGACCCGTTCACCCTGATCGAAGGCATGGCGATTGCGGGCTTGGGCGTGGGGGCCACGCGCGGCTATGTCTACCTGCGCTCGGAATATCCCGATGCCATCGCGGTCATGCGCCGCGCGGTCGCGATTGCGCGCGCGGCGGGCGTCTTGGGGCCGGATGTGCTGGGATCGGGCCGCGCCTTTGACATGGAAATCCGGGTGGGTGCGGGCGCCTATGTCTGCGGCGAGGAAACCTCGCTGCTGAACAGTCTGGAAGGCAAGCGCGGCGTGGTGCGCGCCAAGCCACCGCTGCCCGCGCTGGAAGGGTTTCTGGGCCGCCCGACCGTGGTGAACAACGTCATCTCGCTGGCGACCGTTCCGGTCATCTTCGAGCGCGGCGCGGCGTTCTATGCCGATTTCGGGCTGGGCCGGTCGCGCGGCACGGTCACCTTGCAGATTGCCGGGAATGTCGCGCGCGGCGGGTTGTTTGAAACCGCCTTCGGCATCTCCGTGGGCGAGGTTGTCAATGACCTTGGCGGCGGCACCGCAACCGGCCACCCGGTCAAAGCCGTGCAGGTGGGCGGGCCGCTTGGCTCTTACCTGCCCGTGTCGAAATTCGGCGCGCAGCTGGGCTACGAGGAACTTGATTCAGAGGGCGGTTTGCTGGGCCATGCCGGGCTGGTGGTGTTCGACGACCGCACCGACATGCTGGGCATGGCGCGGTTTGCGATGGAATTCTGCGCCGTGGAGTCCTGCGGCAAATGCACGCCCTGCCGCATAGGTGCTGTGCGCGGGGTTGAGACCATCGACCGGATCGCGCAAGGCGACCCGGCTGCGATTCCGCTGTTGACGGATCTGTGCGCGACCATGAAAGACGGTTCGCTCTGCGCGCTGGGGGGCTTTACGCCCCTGCCCGTCCTGTCCGCGCTGAACCACTTCCCCGACGATTTCGCCCGCGCGAAGGAGGCCGCTGAATGAAAGATTTCATCATCCCCCCGATGGACTGGAAAGACGAGCGCGACATGGGCACGCCCGCCAAGCAAGGCGCGCCGGTCACGCTGTCGATTGACGGGATCAACGTGACGGTGCCCGAGGGCACATCGGTGATGCGCGCGGCGGCCGAAGCCGGCATCCAGGTGCCGAAACTCTGCGCCACAGACAGTCTGGAAGCGTTCGGGTCGTGCCGCTTATGCGTGGTCGAGATCGAGGGCCGTCGCGGCACGCCCGCGTCCTGCACCACGCCCGTCGCCCCCGGCATGGTCGTGCGCACGCAATCCGACAATGTGCGCAAAATCCGCCGCGGCGTGATGGAGCTCTATATCAGCGACCACCCGCTGGATTGCCTGACCTGCTCGGCCAATGGCGATTGCGAATTGCAGGATATGGCGGGGGCCGTGGGCCTGCGCGATGTGCGTTATACCGCGCCGACAGGCGGCATGGCTACGCATTTCGCGCCCCGCAATACATCGGGCGAAGCCAACCCCGAATGGCGCCCCAAGGATGACAGCAACCCCTATTTCAGCTACGACCCGGCGAAATGCATTGTCTGCAATCGCTGTGTGCGCGCCTGCGAGGAAGTGCAAGGCACCTTCGCGCTGACCATCGAAGGGCGGGGCTTTGACAGCCGCGTGTCCTTTGGCGCGAAAACCGACGACGCGCTGGCGTCTGACTGCGTGTCTTGCGGCGCTTGCGTGCAGGCCTGCCCCACCGCGACGCTGCAAGAGAAATCCGTGATCGAGATGGGCACGCCGGATCGGTCCGTCGTGACCACCTGTGCCTATTGCGGCGTGGGCTGTTCTTTCAAGGCCGAGATGCAGGGCGACCAGCTTGTGCGCATGGTGCCCTACAAGCACGGCAAGGCGAACCGCGGCCATAGCTGCGTAAAAGGGCGGTTTGCCTATGGCTATGCCAGCCACCGCGACCGCATTCTGAACCCGATGATCCGCGACCGGATTGACCAGCCGTGGCGCGAAGTGTCATGGGACGAAGCGCTGGGATTCGCCGCCGACAAGATGCGCGGCATTCAGGCCCGCTATGGGCAGAAATCCATCGGTGTCATCACCTCGTCGCGCTGCACCAATGAAGAAACCTACTTGGTGCAGAAACTGGCCCGTGCGGTGTTCGGCAATAACAACACCGACACTTGCGCGCGGGTCTGCCATTCGCCCACCGGCTATGGCTTGGGCCAGACCTTTGGCACAAGCGCCGGCACGCAAGACTTTGACAGTGTGGAACACACGGATGTGGTCATCGTGATCGGCGCGAACCCGACCGATGGGCACCCGGTCTTTGCCAGCCGCCTGAAAAAGCGGCTGCGCGCGGGCGCCAAGCTGATCGTGATCGACCCGCGCCGGATTGATCTGGTGAAATCGGCACATGTGAAGGCCGCACACCACCTGCCCCTGCGCCCCGGCACCAATGTGGCGGTGGTCACGGCGCTGGCGCATGTCATCGTCACCGAAGGGCTGATGGATGAGGCGTTCATCCGCGCGCGCTGCGACTGGGACGAGTTCCAGGACTACGCCGCCTTTGTCAGCGACCCGCGCCACAGCCCCGAGGCCATTGAGTTGCTGACGGGTGTGCCGGCCGCAGAGCTGCGCGCCGCCGCGCGCCTGTTTGCCACCGGCGGCAATGGCGCGATCTATTACGGGCTGGGCGTGACCGAGCATAGCCAAGGCTCCACCACGGTGATGGCGATTGCCAATCTTGCCATGCTGACGGGCAACCTGGGCCGTCCCGGTGTGGGCGTGAACCCGCTGCGCGGCCAAAACAACGTGCAGGGCGCCTGCGACATGGGATCCTTCCCGCATGAGCTGCCGGGCTACCGCCATGTGAAAAACGACGATGTGCGCGAATTGTTCAAATCGGTCTGGGGGGTCGAGATCGACCCGGAACCGGGCCTGCGCATTCCCAACATGCTCGATGCCGCCGTGGATGGCACGTTCAAGGGCCTGTATTGCCAAGGCGAGGACATCCTGCAATCCGACCCCGACACCAAGCATGTCGCGGCTGGCCTCGCGGCAATGGACTGTGTGATCGTCCATGACCTGTTCCTGAATGAAACCGCGAATTATGCGCATGTGTTTCTGCCGGGGTCTACCTTCCTTGAGAAAGACGGCACCTTCACCAATGCCGAGCGCCGCATCAACCGCGTGCGCGAGGTGATGAAACCCCGCAATGGCTATGCGGATTGGGAGATTACCCAGATGCTGGCCAATGCGATGGGGGCGGGTTGGTCCTACATGCACCCAAGTCAGATCATGGATGAAATCGCGCTGACCACGCCCAGCTTTGCCGGGGTAAGCTATACGCTGCTGGAAGAAAAAGGGTCGGTCCAGTGGCCCTGCAACGAGGCGCACCCCGATGGCACACCGCTGATGCATGTCGACGGCTTCGTGCGCGGCAAGGGGCGGTTCATTGTCACCGAATACGTCGCCACCGATGAAAAGACCGGACCGCGCTTTCCGCTGTTGCTGACCACGGGACGGATCCTGTCGCAATATAACGTAGGTGCACAAACCCGGCGGACCGAGAACGTGATCTGGCACGAGGCCGATTTGCTGGAAATCCACCCGCATGACGCGGAAAATCGCGGGCTGAAAGATGGCGATTGGGTGAAGCTGGCGTCCCGCTCTGGCGAAACCGCGCTGCGCGCCAAGATCACCGACCGTGTCAGCCCCGGCGTGGTTTACACCACCTTCCACCACCCCGACACGCAAGCCAATGTCATCACCACGGATTATTCCGACTGGGCCACGAACTGCCCGGAATACAAGGTGACGGCGGTGCAGGTCAGCCCCTCGAACGGGCCGACCGAGTGGCAGGAGGATTACGCCGCGCAAGCCGCGCAGGCGCGCCGCATCCTGCCGGCGGCAGAGTGATGGCCCCGCGCCCCCATAGCAGCCAGTCCGGCCTGTCGGTGCAATCCGACCGGACCGTGGCGGTGCACCGCAGCTTGCCAGAGGAAGTGGCGGTCGCCATGGTCTTTGACGGGTCGAGCGCGGCGGTCATGATGGCCACGCCCGCCGATCTGCAGGACTTCGCCACCGGCTTTGCCCTGTCCGAAGGGATTGTCACCGCGCCCGACCAATTGGACGGGTTCGAACTGGCCGAACACCCGAACGGGCTGGAAGCCCGCTTCTGGCTGCGCGAGGACCGGGCCGAGGCTTTGGCCGCGCGCCGCCGCTTCATGGCCGGACCTGTGGGCTGCGGGTTGTGCGGAATTGACAGCCTTGATGCTGCCGCGCGCGCGTTGCCGCTGGTGGGCGACGGCCCGCGCTTTACCCGCGCCGAAGTCGCTTGCGCCACCGATAGACTGCGCGACCAGCAACCCCTGCATGACCAGACCCATGCCACCCATGCGGCCGGGTTCCTGCTGCCGGGCCAAGGCATCACCTTCGTGCGCGAGGATGTCGGCCGCCACAACGCGCTCGACAAGCTGATCGGCGCGATGGCCCGGCAGGGGACCGACGCAAGCGCGGGCGCTGTGGTCATGACCAGCCGCCTGTCAGTCGAACTGGTGCAAAAATGCGCCATCGCGGGCGTGACCACGCTGATCGCCGTCTCCGCCCCCACCGCCCATGCGCTGCGCTTGGCCGAGGGCGCAGGCATGACCCTTGCCGCCTTCGCCCGTGGCGGCGGCTTCGATCTATACGCCCACCCTCACCGCATTATTGACGGGGTTCCCGATGTCGCCTGAAAAAATGGTCCGCATGGCCAACCAGATCGCAACCTTCTTCAAAACCCAACCAAACGAAGACGCCCCCGCCCGCGTCGCCGCCCATATCACCGATTACTGGGAACCGCGCATGCGCAAACAACTGCGCGACTATGTCAACCAAGGCGGCGAAGGGCTCGACGAAATCGCACAGCGCGCCGCCCTCCTAACACGCTGACATCACAAACTAAAACACCAATCCAATGTCAAAGGCTGCGACCGCAACACTTTTGATAACCGCATGAACCCGCATACCGGGTGCCAGCGCCATGGCCGTGGCAGAGCGCCGCGTAATCCGTGCCAAGACCCGGCCCGCCGCGGTATCAAGCGCCACGATCGCGCCGGGACCATCGCCCGCGCGCATCTCGGCAATGGTGCCGGGCAGGATGTTCAGCGCCGACAAGCCCTGCGGCCGCTCGCACGACAAGATCACATCATGCGCGGCGATGCGAATGCGCAGGCTGCTGCCGGGTGCTGCGGCCACTTGCGGCAGAAATAGGGATAGTCCGCCTGCCTGCAATTCGGTCAAACCGTCTTCGTGGTGGCGCAGGACCCGCGCGGTCAGAACCGCGCCCACATCGCGCGCACCGCCGGGGCGCAAGTGAGGATCGCCCAGCACATCTGCCGCCGGGCCTTGCGCCACAACACGGCCCGCATCCAGCACGACCACGGTTGTTGCCAGCCGCGCCACTTCCGATGCGGAATGGCTGACATATAAAATCGGCACCGAGACTTCGTCGCGCAGCCGTTCGAAATAGGGCAGAATTTCCGCCTTGCGGGCCTCGTCCAGCGCGGCAAGGGGCTCATCGGCCAGAATAAGGCGCGGTGCCGACAGCAAGGCCCGTCCAATGGCCACGCGTTGCTTTTCGCCGCCCGACAATGCAGCCGGGCGGCGGTCCAGCAGCGGGCCGATGCCCAGCATCTCGACCACGCGCGCGGTGTCTTCGCGCAGGGCATCTTTCGGCGCGAACCATGCGCCATAAGCCAGGTTCTGGCGCACGGTCAGATGCGGGAACAACCGCCCTTCTTGAAACACATAACCCAGACGGCGCTTATGCGGGCGCAGGCGGACGCCCTTGGCCGTGTCCAACAGCACCCAGTCGCCCGACGCGATGCAGCCTTGATCGGGCATCAACAGCCCTGCGACCGCGTTGACCAACGTGGTCTTGCCCGACCCGGACCGCCCGGACAGCACTGTCACGCCCGGCGGGGCCTTGAAGGCAACATCCAGCGAAAAGCCCTTGAAGGCATGTTTGACGGCAACCTCCAGCATCATACCCCCCCGACCCGTTTGGCGACGCGCCGCGCCAACACTTCGGACAACAAAAGCGCCCCCATCGCCACGATAACAGACACGATTACCAGTTTCACCGCTGCGCCCTCGCCCCCCGGCACTTGCAAAAAGGCGTAGATGGCCGAGGGGATGGTGCGGGTCTGCCCGGGTATGTTGGAAACGAAGGTGATCGTTGCGCCGAATTCGCCCATCGCTTTTGCAAAAGCAAGGATCGCGCCCGCGATAATGCCGGGCAGCGCCATGGGCAGGGTGACGGTCAGAAACACCCAGATGGGCGGCGCGCCCAAAGTCGCGCTGGCCTGTTCCAGCTTGGGGTCGATTGCCTCTATCGACAGGCGAATGGCGCGCACCATCAGCGGAAAGGCCATGACGGCGGCGGCCACGGCGGCCCCGGTCCAGCGAAAGGCCAGGACAATGCCCCAATCGGCCAGAATGCTGCCCACCGGGCCTTGTGGCCCCAAGGTCAGAAGCAGCACATAGCCCGTGACCACGGGCGGTAAGATCAACGGCAAGTGGACAATGCCGTTCAGAAGTTGCTTGCCCGGAAAGGACCAGCGCGCAAGTGCAAAAGCCACCCATATGCCAAGCGGCAGGCTGACCAGCGTGGCCCAGAAGGACACGCGCAGCGACAGCGCAACCGCCTGCCATTCCGCTGGGCCAAGCCAATCTGTCACGGGTTACTCTGCAATGACCATAAAGCCCTGCCTTTCGAATGCCGCGCGGGCGTGCGCGCCGCGCAGGTAGTCCATGAACGCGGCTTTGGCGGGCGTGTCGCGACTGGCCAGCTTGGCGGCAGGGTAGATGATGGGCGGGTGCAAGTCTGCGGCGAAGGTGCCAACCACCGTCACGTCGGGCGACGCGACGGCATCGCTGGCATAGACAATTCCGAAGGGTGCCGCGCCAGTGGCGACGAAAGCCATCGCGGCGCGCACATTGTCGGCCTGCGCAACTTGCGGGGCAAGACCTTCCCACAAACCAAGGCGTTCCAAGGCGGCCTTGCCATATAAGCCTGCCGGGACCGAATCGACCATCGCCATGGCCAAGCGCCCCGGGCCAAGCAGACCCGCAAGGTCCGTATCCGGCCCGATGCGAACGGCCGGTGTGTCGGCATCCGCGGCAATCAGCACAAGCCGGTTGGTCAGCAGGTCGATGCGGCTTCCGGGTTCCAAAAGCGCGTCCTGTTCCAGCACATCCATCCAGCCGGGATTGGCGGATATGAAGATATCCGCCGGCGCACCTTGCTGAATCTGGCGGGCCAGCACCGAAGATCCAGCCAGCGACACGACCAGATCATACTCGGTTGCGGCTTCGAACCCCGTCTCGATCTCTGCCATGGCGTTGGCCATGCTGGCCGCCGCAAAAACGGTGACATCATCGGCCAGCACCGGGGGGGCAAGCAGAAAACCCAGCACAAGCGCCGGAACCGATGATGGGAAGGGAAGCACCTTCATGTCATGCGCTCTCATGGATATGTTCGACAAAACATATCGTAGGTTTCGCAGCACCATCAAGCGTTATTTTCCAGTGGGAATATCGCGCAACAAGGCTTGCAATGCCTGGATTTGCGCTGCGCCTGCATCGGCCATGGCGGCTTCCATAGCGCGATACTGCGCCAGAACCGCAAGGCCGGTATCCGTCAGATACGCGCCCCCCCCTTTCGCCCCGCCGCGCGAAGACGCGACAAGCGGTTCGCAAAAGGCCGCGTTCATGGTTTCCACCAACATCCAGGCGCGCTTATAGCTCATCGCCATGCTGCGTCCGGCAGCGGCGATGGACCCGGTTTGCTGAATCCGCTCCAGCAGCTCTGCCTTGCCGGGGCCAAGCATAACGACATCCCCAAACACAATGCGCAGCCGCAAGCTTGGGTCAGGTTTGCGGGCTGTGTCCTTGCCGGTCATCGCCCCCCCTTCCATGGGCACCGCGTTCAACTGCCGGGCTGAAGCGCGAAATAGAAGCGCGCGGCATTCAGAAAGGCGCATTTGCGTTCGGCGGTCAAGGCTTCGGCCTCTTCATCTGTGCCCCATTGGGCGATCTGCCAATCCTCATCCACACGAGAGGCTGTCCACAACGCCTCTGGCGTATCGAACCGGTCAATGACGGCCAAGGCAATCAACAGCGACCCAGAATTGGCCACAAGGTCGTGAAAGCAGGTCAGTTCAAAGGCCGTCAACTGGGCGACATCGGCGCGCAAGCTTTCCAGCAGCAACGCAGGCTGGGGCTTGTGCACCACGCCTGCGCACAAGATCGGCCGCAGCCCGTAGCGATGGGCCGCCCAGTCCGTGATCGGATCCCATGCCTCGGCCTCTTTGGCAACCAGCGTGTCAGGCGCATCGGCCCGGTAGCAGACCTGATCGCTGTCACCGTAATCGCTAATCAGGCCCGCGACCTCGTCCATCTGCCCGCGCACCTTATCGATAGCGGCATTGGACGCACGGGTGGCGGGCATGCTGGCGGGATTGATGGCCTCGGCCTGCGCGCGCCACTCCTCGGCGATGATCTCGGCAAAGGCAATGGTCGGCACCACCAAGGGCGATTTCGCCGGTGTTTTTACGCCGCGCCCATCCAGCAATATGGCGAACCCGCCCTCGGCCTCTGCGACCGAAACCTCTGTCCAAAAGCGTTTCCTGACCCATCCGGTCATGCTGCTGCCCCATCCCGGATCATATGCAAAGCTCCTTTTCCAATGGCGCCACGGCCACGAAACATTCCACCCCGCGCGAGCCAAGCCGCGCTGCCGGATGATTGCCCCCTGTCCCGCCCCGGCAGACTGGCATCAAGCCTCCTCGAACGGGTCTGCGGGGGCGTCGGCGGCTGTCCAGCCAAACAGCTTCCAGCTTTGCGCCATATGGTCCGGCAAGGGCGCGGTCACGCTGAGCGAAGCCCCCGTCACCGGGTGCTCCAACACCAGCGAGCGCGCGTGCAGATGCAGCTTGCGGCTGACCTCTCCGCCAATGCCGGCACCCCAGCCATCGCCAAGGTTCTCCTGTCCGGACCCGCCATATTTGCCGTCCCCGATAATGGGGTGGCCCATCTCTGCCATATGCGCGCGCAATTGATGGGTGCGGCCCGTGATGGGCGACAGCGCCATCCACGCGGCGCGGCTGCCCAGACGTTCGATGACCGCGAAATCGGTCATGGCGCGTTTCGCGCCTTCGGTCGCGTCCACCTCATTCGGGTGAATGCAGCGCATCTTTTCGGCCCCGCGGCCGCCGGTTTTCAGCAGGCCATAGCGCACCGTGCCCATCAGCGGTTGCGGCACGCCCGCGACAAGCGCCCAGTATATTTTGCGGGTGTTGCGGTGGCGAAAGCTTTCGGACAAGCGGCGCGCCACGCGCGGGGTGCGCGCCAAAAGCAGCACGCCCGATGTGTCCTTGTCCAGCCGGTGCACCAGCATGGGGCGTTCTTTATAGTCGAACATCAGCGCATCCGCCAACCCGTCGACATGGCGCTTGCCCTGCCCGCTGCCGCCTTGGCTGGGCAGGCCCGGCGGCTTGTTCAACGCGATCACATGCTGGTCGCGGAAGATCACGCAGGACCGGATCATCTCGGCATCGGCATCGGACGGGCCGGATTTGGCCACGGACGGGGCTGCGGGTGCATCGGGCAAGGGCGGCACGCGCACCGACTGCCCCGCTTCGATGCGGGTATTGGCCTTGACCCGCCCGCCATCGACCCGAATGTCACCCTTGCGGCAGGCTTTTTCGATCAGCCCTTGCGTGATCTGCGGAAACTGGCGTTTCAGCCAACGGTCCAGCCGCTGCCCGCCCTCTTCCGGCCCGACCTGCCGTGTCTCTACCCTGCTCATCGCGTTCCCCTGAAAACCAGCGATGTCATGCGCGCAGGCGACCCCGAATGTCAACGCCCGCTTAGCTGCCCTGACGCTTGGCCCGCAATTTTGCGAACCAAGCCACCCGCTTGCCCAGATCGCGCTCGAACCCGCGTTCCGGCGGCGCATAGAGAACCGGGCGCGTCACGCCCTCGGGGAAATAGTTTTGGCCCGAAAACCCGTCCTCGGCATCATGGTCATAGGCATAGCCCGCGCCGTAGCCCTGTTCTTTCATCAACCCTGTGGGTGCATTCAGAATGTGCTTTGGCGGCGGTTCCGACCCGGTTTGCTTGGCCAAACGTTGCGCGCCCTTCCACGCTACATAGCCTGCGTTCGATTTCGGCGCGAGCGCCAGATAGATCACCGCCTGCGCCAATGCAAGATCGCCTTCGGGGCTGCCAAGGCGCTCATAGGTGTTCCAAGCGTCCAGACACACGGCCTGCGCCTGCGGGTCGGCAAGGCCAATATCCTCGACCGCCATGCGGACCATGCGTCGCGCCAGATAGCGCGGGTCTTCGCCGCCCTCCATCATCCGGGCCAGCCAGTAGACCGCCGCGTCCGGGTCAGACCCGCGCACCGATTTGTGCAGGGCAGAGATCAGGTTGTAATGCGCATCGCCCGATTTGTCGTATTGCGCCGCGCGCCGCATCAGCCGCTTGGACAGCCCATCGCGGTTCATCTTGCCGCTCACCTGCCAGCCCATGACCTGTTCAATCAGGTTCAGCGCCGCGCGCCCGTCGCCATCGGCCATTTCCAAAAGCGCCTCTCGGGCGGGACCGTCCAGCGGCAGCGCGCGGCCCAGTTCCTGCTCTGCGCGCTGTGCCAACCGTTCCAGATCGGCCAGCGTCAACCGCTCCAGCACGATCACCTGCGCGCGCGACATCAGCGCGGCGTTCAATTCGAAAGACGGGTTTTCGGTCGTGGCGCCGACCAACGTGATCGTGCCATCTTCCATATGCGGCAGGAAACTGTCCTGCTGCGCGCGGTTGAAACGATGAATCTCATCCACAAACAGCATTGTCCCGCGCCCGGTTTGGCGGCGCAGCTTGGCGGCGTCGAAAACCTTGCGCAATTCCGGCACGCCGGTGAAGATTGCGCTGATCTGGACGAATTCCTGCTGTGTATGATCGGCCAGAAGACGCGCGATGGTGGTCTTGCCCACACCGGGCGGCCCCCACAGAATAAGGCTGGCCAAATGCCCGCTGGCCAGCATCGCCCCAAGCGGGCCATCCGGGCCGATGGCCTTGGCCTGCCCGATCACCTCTGACAGGGCCCGCGGGCGCAGCCTGTCGGCCAAAGGGCGCGGGCCGGGCGGGGGCGCCTTGTCGGCGGCAGTGTCGAACAGGTCAGCCATGGCCCAGCCTAGCGCGCCGAACGGATCGGTTACAGCCGAAACCGCAACGAGAGCTCACGCCCCTCGCGGATCAGTTCTATCACCCATGTGCGGGTTTGCGCCTGCGACAGGCGCACGACATCCGCAGTGCTGTCCACGCGCGTGCCATTAATGGCCAGCAAAATGTCGCCAGGCCGCAAGCCCACACGCCCGGCCAGATTGCGCGCTTGCGTGACTAGCACGCCCTCGGCCTCTGGCGACAGGCCAAATTCCGCGATTACGGCAGGGTTTATGCGCATCACCTCCAGCCCGGAAAGCGCGGCACGCCCCCCTATCTGGCGCGTGTCCCGCGGCGGGGTTTCCGGCGGTGCAATCAGATCAACCGTCACCTCGCGGGTTTGTGAGCCACGCCGAAATTCCAGAACCGACTGCGCGCCAATGCCTTGGGCCGACATGCGAAACATCATTTCAGGGGCGGAATTCACCTCGCCTCCATCGACCGACAGGATAACATCGCCGCGCTGCAACCCGGCCTGCGCCAAAGGGCTGTCCGGGTGCAGGTCCAGTAGCACCACACCAGCGGGGATGGTTTGGCCGAACGCCTCTGCCAAATTCGCGTCAACCGCCTGCGCGGTCACACCCGCCCAAGGGCGCTGGAAACGCGCGCGCCCGTCACGCGCCTGCGCGACGACCTGCGCCACCAGATTGGCCGGAATGGCAAAGCCAATGCCGTTCGACCCGCCGGACCGGGTGATGATCGCCGTGTTCACCCCGACCAATTCGCCCGCCATGTTTACCAGCGCACCGCCAGAATTGCCGGGGTTGATGGGTGCATCGGTTTGCAGAAAATACCCGCGCCCCGACCCAACCGCGATGCCAGACCGCGCAAGACCAGAGACGATCCCGCTGGACACCGTCTGCCCCACGCCGAAGGGGTTGCCGATGGCCAAGACCAGATCGCCCACTTCGGCCTTGTCAGAATCGGCCAAGGGCAAGGCAGGCAAATCGCGGGCGCCCTGCAATTGCAATACGGCAAGGTCGCTTTCTTCATCCGTCAGCACGACCTCTGCCACGAATTCGCGGCGGTCGTTCAGCACAACGCGAATTTCTGTCGCCTGCCCCACGACATGATAATTCGACACAACCAACCCATCGGCGCCGACAATCACCCCCGACCCAAGCGAGTTTTGCACGCGCGGCGTTGCTTGGCCGAAATTACGGAACAGATCGCCGAAGAACGGGTCATCTGCAAAAGGATTGCGGCGTTCGGCCACCACCCGCTGCGCATAGATGTTGACCACTGCGGGCGCGGCCTGTTTGACAAGCGGCGCGTAAGACAGTTGGATTTGCGCCATGGATTGCGGCACCGTCTGGGCCAGCGCCGGAAACACGCCTGCCAAACTGACGGCAAGGCACAAGGTCACGATACGAAACACGGGGCAGCCTCCTTGAACGCGTTAGGGGCAATATGGGGCCACGCCGCCCAAAGCAAAAGGCCCGCGCGCAAACTGCGCACGGGCCTTTGTCATTCTGGTGTCTCGCTTAGTCCTGCGCGGCAGCCGCGTCTTCGCGGGCCAGATCGGCAGCGCCTTTGGCGGCCGGATCACGCTCTACGAATTCGATGATCGCCATCGGCGCCATGTCGCCATAGCGGAAGCCAGCTTTCAGGATGCGGATGTAACCACCCTGACGATCTTTGTAGCGCGGGCCAAGAATGTCGAACAGTTTCTTGACATCCTTGTCCTGCTTCAGCTGGGCGGCGGCCAGACGGCGCGCGTGCAGATCGCCGCGCTTCGCCAGCGTAATCAGCTTTTCTACGATCGGACGCAGTTCCTTGGCCTTCGGCAAGGTGGTCTTGATCTGTTCGTGTTCAATCAGCGAACCCGCCATGTTCGAGAACAGCGCCTTGCGGTGCTCGGCGGTGCGGTTCAGGCGGCGGTAGCCACGGGCGTGACGCATGTCATTTCTCCTTAACGTCGTGTTTTACTTTGTCTGGCCGTGGCTGCGTGACCTCGGCTCTCCTTGGGGCGGATGCCCGATCGTATGGGGCGGGCGCTTGGCGCGCCCACCCCGCAAAGGATCAGAATTGATCCTCGAAACGCTTGGCCAGTTCGTCGATATTCTCTGGCGGCCATTCTTCCACATCCATGCCCAGATGCAGCCCCATGCCCGACAGCACTTCCTTGATCTCGTTCAAGGATTTGCGGCCGAAGTTCGGGGTGCGCAGCATTTCCGCTTCGGTTTTCTGGATCAGATCGCCGATATAGACGATGTTGTCGTTCTTCAGGCAGTTCGCAGAGCGCACGGACAGTTCCAGCTCGTCCACTTTCTTCAGCAGAAGCGGGTTGAACTCCAGACCGTCATCATCATCCTTCGACCCGGCCGATTCCGGCTCATCTAAATTGACGAAGATCTGCAACTGGTCTTGCAGAATGCGCGCGGCGTAGGCAACGGCGTCTTCCGGGCGGACGGAACCGTCGGTTTCGACTTTCATCGTCAGCTTGTCATAATCCAACACCTGCCCCTCGCGGGTTGGCTGAACATCATAGCTGACACGCTTGACCGGCGAGAAGATCGCGTCAATCGGGATCAGACCAATGGGCGCATCCTCGGGGCGGTTCTTGTCGGCGCTGACATAGCCCTTGCCGGTATTGACCGTCAGTTCCATGTAAACCGACGCACCGTCATCAATATGGCAGATAACCAGATCCTTGTTCAGGACCTCTATCCCGGCGCTGGTTTCGATATCGCCTGCCGTGACAACGCCCGGACCCTGCGCCGAGATCGACACCCGCTTCGGGCCTTCGACATCCATGCGCAGCGCAACGCTTTTCAGGTTCAGGACGATGTCGGTCACGTCCTCGCGCACGCCCGGCACAGAGGAGAACTCGTGTAGGACATTGTCGATCTGAACCGATGTGATCGCAGCGCCTTGCAGCGATGCCATCAGCACGCGACGCAGCGCGTTGCCCAAAGTCAGACCGAAGCCACGCTCCAGCGGTTCTGCAACGATGGTCGCACGGCGGGCGCTATCGGCACCCGGTTTTACGTCAAGCTGTGCCGGCTTGATAAGCTCTTGCCAGTTTTTATGGATCATGTGTCGCCTCCATTCTTGTCGCCGGGTCATGCCCAAGCCCGTGCGACGCCCGAGGATCTAAAAGACAGAAAACCAGACCCCACAGAAGAGCGGGGCCTGGCAAAACCAAACCGGCCTTAGACGCGACGGCGCTTCGGCGGGCGGCAGCCGTTATGCGCCATCGGCGTTACATCGCGGATGGACGTGATGTTGAAGCCAACAGCGGCCAGCGCGCGCAGCGCCGATTCGCGGCCCGAACCCGGACCCTGCACTTCGACATCCAGCGTTTTCACGCCATGTTCCTGCGCTTTCTTGCCCGCATCTTCGGCGGCCAACTGCGCGGCGTAAGGGGTCGATTTGCGCGAGCCCTTGAAGCCCATCGTGCCAGCAGACGACCACGAAATCGCGTTGCCCTGCACGTCGGAAATCAGGATCTTGGTGTTGTTGAAGCTGGAATTCACATGAGCGACACCAGCGGCGATATTCTTGCGAACCTTGCGCTTTACGCGCGTTTTATCACGAGCCATGAAACAAGCCTTCCCTTACTTCTTCTTGCCGGCAATAGCTTTTGCCGGGCCCTTGCGCGTGCGCGCATTGGTATGGGTGCGCTGACCGCGCACGGGAAGGTTGCGACGATGGCGCAGACCGCGATACGAGCCGATATCCATCATGCGCTTGACGTTCATGGACACTTCGCGGCGCAGATCGCCTTCGACGGTGTAATTCGCATCAATATGCTCGCGCACAGCAAGCACTTCGGCATCGGACAGTTCGTTGACACGGCGGGTCAGTTCAATGCCGACAGCGGCACAGATGTCCGATGCAGCCTTGGGGCCAATGCCGTGAATATAGGTCAACGCGATGACAACGCGCTTTCCTGTAGGGATGTTTACGCCAGCAATACGTGCCACGCGGTTCGTTCCTTTCGTTGCGGTTCCGTAATCCCAGAACCTTTTTTCACAACACGGGGCGCTTTGGCCCCCCGCGTGCATTCCAAAACGAAAAGCGCCTGTGGCAGACAGACTGCCGTGCAGACGCGATTCTTATCTCAGGCGTGTCGGGTATGTGCTTTTGCGGCCAAGGTCAAGACCCGATCACAGCGGCACTGTGACGGTCGCATTCATCAGCCGTTTGACCACGGATTGCCAGTAAATGAAATAGGCAAGCCCCAAGGTCAGGATAGTCAGAACCAGCCAGATAATAGCATGGCCCAGGATATCCGCAAAGCCCACTTCGACCGACAACCGGGCAACCGCGTTTCCTTCGGCGTCAAGCACGGTTGTTTTGTTGATCGGGGCTTTCAGGAAATAGTAGGGCAAGACAAACAGCGCCAGCCCAAAGGTGATGATGACAAGCACCACCCAGATCAAAAGCTGGCCGAGCGCTTCGGACAGGCCGAAATCGCAGCGCAACCGTTGACCGACAGCAAGGCTCATGAGCCAAGAATGCTTGCGATCTGGGCTTCGACCGCGTCCATGCTGGCCATGCCGTCAACCTGACGAAGCTGGCCCTTGGCATGATAATAGCCCAGAAGCGGCGCAGTCTGCTTGTAGTAGGCGCGCAGACGGTCATTGAACACCTCTGGCGTGTCATCGCGGCGCACGGGTTGGCCAGCGGCGCGCGCTTCGTCGGCGCGCTTTACAATGCGCCCCACCAGTGCCGCATCATCCACAACCAGTTCAATCACGGCGTGCAGCCCAGTGCCATTGCGATCCAGCAGCGCGCCCAAGGCATCGGCCTGCGCCAGCGTGCGCGGAAAGCCATCGAAAATGAACCCACCGGCAGAGCCTTGTTCGAGCTTCTCCTCGATCAGGCCAATGACGATCTCATCAGTGACGAGCTCGCCCTTGTCCATCACCTCTGCCACACGATTGCCGATCTCTGTGCCAGAGGTTTTCGCGGCCCGCAGCATATCGCCCGTAGAGAGCTGCACCATACCGCGCGTGGCCACCAGTTTTTGTGCCTGCGTTCCTTTTCCGGCCCCCGGCGGCCCGATCAGAATAATGTTCATCGCCGCGCCGGAGCCTTCGGTTTACCACTGCGCTTGCGGGATTTGCCACGCAGGTTGGATCTTTCCAGCAGACCTTCATACTGATGCGCGATCAGATGCGACTGCACACGGTTGATCGTGTCCATCGTGACAGAAACGATAATCAACACCGACGTGCCGCCAAAATAGAACGGAATCGCCAACTGGCCGCGCAGTATTTCCGGCAGCAAACAGACCGCGGCCAAATAGATGGACCCGACCGTCACCAAGCGGACAACAACGTAATCCAGATATTCCTCTGTGCGCTTGCCCGGGCGGATACCGGGAACAAACCCGTTCTGGTTTTTCAGGTTCTCGGCAACTTCATCTGTCTTGAACGCAACATTCTGCGTGTAGAAGAATGTGAAAAAGACAATCATCGCCGTGAAGAACAGCAGATACGCCGGCTGACCGGGGCCGAAATAGGCCAGAACGGTCGCCATGATCTCGGACTGAGAATTGCCAGAGAAGGTCGCCAAGGTCGTCGGCAGCAGCAGCAAGGAAGAGGCAAAGATCGCCGGGATCACATTGGCCGGGTTCACCTTGATTGGCAGATGCGACGAGCCGCCGTCGAACACTTTCATGCCCACTTGGCGGCGCGGATATTGAATGCTGATCTTGCGGATCGCGCGCTCCATGAACACCACGAAGGCAATCACGGCCACAATCATCACAATCACACCGATGATGACGGCGGGCGAAATCTCTCCCGAGCGGCCTTGTGCCAAGAAATTGGCCAGAGCGGCGGGGATCTCTGCAATGATCCCGACGAAGATGATCAGAGAAATACCATTGCCGATGCCGCGTTCGGTGATCTGCTCGCCCAGCCACATCAAGAACATGGTGCCGCCCACAAGCGTAATCACCACGGCCGCGCGGAAGAACCAACCCGGATCGGTCGCCAGATCGCCCGCTTCCAGCGACACGGCCAGACCGTAGGATTGCCCAAGCGCCAGCATAACGGTCAGGTAACGGGTGTATTGGTTCAGCTTGCGCCGCCCCATTTCACCTTCTTTTTTCAGGGCTTTCCACGGTTCATACATTGCACCGACAAGCTGCACGATGATCGCGGCGGAAATATAGGGCATGATGCCAAGCGCAAAGATACCCATCCGGCTGATCGCGCCGCCGGTGAACATGTTCAGCATGCCCCCGATGCCAGATGCTGCTTCATCCATAAACTCGCGCAGCGCCAGACCGTCAATGCCGGGAACCGGAATATACGTCCCGATACGGTAGACAATCAGCAGACCAAGCGCAAAAAAGATGCGTTTGCGAAGGTCAGTCGCCTTTGCCAGCGCACCCCAGCTTGTATTTGCCGCGAGTTGATCAGCACCAGATGCCATCTGCGTCTCTCTCTGTCATGTCAACGCCGCCAGACCGGGGTGCGGTCGGCGGCGCGAAAACCCTGTCTGGGGTGATGTAAGGGGCTATGCTTCCCCTCACAACCTTTATTCGGCAGCCGCGCCTTCGTTTTTCGGCGCAGGCGCGATGATTTGAACGGACCCACCCGCCTTCTCAACCGCGTCCACCGCAGATTTCGAAGCACCGGTCACCGACAGATCAACCTTCGTCGTGATCTCGCCCTTGGCCAGAACGCGCACACCGTCCAGTTTGCGGCGGACCAGACCGGACGCGACCAGCGCGTCTTCGGTGATGGTCGCAGTCGCGTCCAGCTTGCCTTCGCCGATGAATTTCTCGATCAGGCCAAGGTTGACGACCGCATAGCGCGCGCGGTTGGGCTTGTTGAAGCCACGCTTCGGCAGGCGCATATACAGCGGCATCTGGCCACCTTCGTAGCCATTGATGGCCACACCCGAGCGGGATTTCTGACCCTTGATACCGCGGCCACCCATCTTGCCCTTGCCAGAGCCGGGACCACGGCCAACGCGCATCCGCTTTTTGGTTGCGCCGGGATTGTCGTGAAGTTCGTTCAGTTTCATGTCGCTTCTCCTATGCCGGAAAGCCCTGCCAGCGACGGATCAGGGCCACACGGCCAAATAAAAAGTAGGGCGCGCAAATACGCGCACCCCACGGCTGTATCAGCCACGCTCTTCGATGATCGTGACCAGATGCGGGATAGAGTTGACCATGCCGCGCACGGAAGGGGTGTCTTCCAGCTCGCGGGTGCGGTGCATCTTATTCAGGCCCAGACCGACCAGCGTGGCACGCTGAACGGCAGGGCGGCGGATCGGAGAGCCGATCTGCTTGACGACGATGGTTTTAGCCATGAGTTCGACCCTTCCTTACGCGTCTGCGGTTTCGGTCTCGGCTTCAGGCTTGCGCAGGATATCTGCCACCTTCTTGCCGCGACGCTGCGCCACCTGACGGGGGCTGGCAGAGTTCTTGAGCGCGTCAAAAGTCGCGCGGATCATGTTGTAAGGGTTCTGGCTGCCGAGCGACTTGGCCACAACATCTTGCAGGCCCAGCATCTCGAACACGGCGCGCATCGGACCACCGGCAATGATACCGGTCCCCGGCACGGCCTGACGCATGACAATCTTGCCCGCGCCATGGCGGCCTTCGATGTCATGATGCAGGGTGCGACCATCCTTCAGCGGCACACGCACCATCTGGCGCTTGGCCTGCTCGGTCGCCTTGCGGATGGCTTCGGGCACTTCTTTCGCCTTACCCTTGCCAAACCCAACGCGACCGCGCTGATCGCCGACCACCACGAGCGCTGCAAAGCCGAAGCGTTTGCCGCCTTTCACGGTTTTCGACACGCGGTTGATCGCAACCAGACGATCGGCGAATTCCGGGGTTTCCTCGCGCTGTTCGCGGCGGTCCCGGCGGTTTTCTCTTTCTGCCATAATCGTCTCCTCAGAACTTCAGGCCGCCTTCACGGGCGGCGTCGGCAAGTGCCTTGACCTTCCCATGAAAGATGAAGCCGCCACGGTCGAAATAGCATTCCTCGACGCCAGCGGCTTTTGCGCGCTCGGCAATCGCGGCACCAATCTTGGCGGCTGCGTCCTTGTTGTTGACACCCACGACACCGAAATCTTTTTCCAGCGTCGAGGCCGAAGCCAATGTCACACCGCGCACATCGTCGATCAGCTGAACGCTGATGTTCTTGTTGGAGCGGTGGACAGACAGACGCGGACGCCCGTTGGCCGATTTTTTCAGTTTGTTCCGAACGCGCAGGCGGCGTTTTTGGAACAGCTTTTGCTTTGTGTTCGCCATCTTTCGCGCCCTTACTTCTTCTTGCCTTCCTTACGGAAGATATACTCGTCCTTGTAGCGAATGCCTTTGCCCTTATAGGGCTCTGGCGACCGCCACTTGCGGATGTTTGCGGCCACTTCGCCGACCTGCTGCTGGTCGATACCTTCGACAACAACTTCAGTCTGCTTTGGCGCGGTGATGGTGATGCCGGCGGGAACCTCGAAGATCACTTCGTGGCTGTAACCCAAAGACAGCTTCAGGTCTTTGCCCTGCATCGCGGCACGGTAACCAACGCCGACCAGTTCCAGCTCTTTTTTGAAGCCGGTGGTCACGCCGGTGGCCAAGTTCGCCACCATAGAGCGGGTCATACCCCACTGCTGGCGTGCGCGCTTGGACAACCCGCGCGGTTTGACGGACACGGTGTTGCCGTCCAGCACGATATCCACATCATCGCCAGCGGTGAAGCTGCGGGTGCCCTTGGGGCCCTTGACCTCGATGGTCTGGCCCGAGACCTGCGCGCTCACGCCCGAAGGCAGTTCGACAGGCTTTTTGCCAATACGAGACATCTCAGCCCTCCTCAGAACACACGGCAGAGCACTTCGCCACCAACATTGGCGGCGCGGGCTGCTGCGTCGGACATCACACCTTTCGGCGTGGAGACAACCGAAATACCTAGGCCGTTGCGGACCTGCGGGATTTCACGAACACCGGAATACACGCGACGACCAGGGGTCGAGATGCGCTTCAATTCGCGGATGACGGGCTGACCATCGGCATATTTCAGCGCGATTTCCAGTTCCGCGTGACCATCGGCGCTTGTGACGCGCTCATAGCCGCGGATATACCCTTCACCCTGAAGCACATCGAGCACCCAGGCGCGCAGCTTCGACGCGGGCGAACGCACGGTCGATTTGCCACGCATTTGCGCGTTGCGGATACGGGTCAGCATATCGCCGAGCGGATCGTTCATGGACATGATCCCTTCTCCTTACCAGCTCGACTTGACCATGCCCGGAATTTGACCCTTAGAGGCCAGATCCCGCAGCGCGATCCGCGACAGTTTCAGTTTGCGATAATAAGCCTTCGGGCGACCCGACAGCTGGCAGCGGTTGTGCAAGCGGGTTTCCGAAGAATTCCGCGGCAACTGTGCCAGTTTCAGGTTTGCCTTGAAACGCTCTTCCATCGGACGTTCGGCGTCGGCGGCGATTGCTTTCAGCTCAGCGCGCTTGGCGGAATACTTCGCCACCAGCTTCTGACGCTTCTTTTCGCGCTCGACCATTGCTTTTTTAGCCATTGGTTCTCTCCCTCTCGCGTCAGCTTGTGAAGGGCATGTTGAAATGCTTCAACAGCGCCTTGGCTTCCGCGTCGGTTTTCGCCGTGGTGCAGATGATGATATCCATGCCCCACATCTCGTCGATCTGATCGAAGTTGATCTCGGGGAACACGATGTGTTCCTTGATCCCCATGGCATAGTTGCCATTGCCATCGAACGACGTGCCCTTAACGCCGCGGAAGTCGCGGACGCGCGGCAGCGCGATGTTGATCAGACGGTCGAGGAATTCATACATCCGCTCACCGCGCAGCGTGACTTTCACACCCAGCGGCATTTCTTCACGGACGCGGAACCCGGCGATCGAATTGCGCGCCTTGGTGATGACGGCCTTCTGACCGGCAATCGCGGTCAGATCGGCTTGCGCAGATTTGATCTTCTTGGTGTCCTTGACGGCTTCACCGATGCCCATATTCAGCACGATCTTGTCGAGCTTCGGGATCATCATGTCGTTCTTGTAGCCGAATTCTTCCTTCATCGCGGAACGGATCGTGTCTTTGTAGACCGTCCGCAGACGAGGGGTGTAGTTGGCTTGATCCAGCATCAGATCGCCTCCCCGGTTGTCTTGGCGTAGCGCACCTTCTTGCCGTCTTCCTCGCGGAAGCCGACGCGGGTGGGCTTTCCGTTCGCGTCAACGATTGCCAGATTCGACAGATCAATGGGCATTGCCTGCGGCAGGCGGCCACCTTGGCTGGTCTGGCTTTGCTTGGTGTGGCGAATCGAGATGTTGATCCCGTCGACAACGGCTTTGTTGGCCTTGGGCATGACGGCAGAAATCTCGCCCTGCTTACCCTTGTCCTTGCCGGTCAGCACGACGACCTTGTCGCCTTTTTTCAGTTTCGCAGCCATTACAACACCTCCGGCGCGAGCGAGATGATCTTCATGAAGTTCTTCGCGCGCAGCTCGCGCACCACCGGCCCGAAGATACGGGTGCCGACAGGTTCGCCAGAGTTGTTGAGGATCACGGCCGCATTTCGGTCGAAGCGGATGGATGTGCCGTCTTCACGACGCACTTCTTTTGCGGTCCGAACGACGACAGCTTTACGCACGTCGCCCTTCTTCACGCGGCCCCGCGGAATGGCTTCCTTGACCGACACCACGATGATGTCGCCCACCGACGCATAGCGCCGCTTGGAGCCGCCGAGGACCTTGATGCACTGAACTCGGCGTGCGCCAGAGTTGTCAGCAACATCCAGATTGGTCTGCATCTGGATCATTGGGTTTCTCCCGACCTTTGGGCACTACGCCCAGGGTTTCGATAAGTCTGATTGGAACGGATCTTACGCCTCAGCGTCGACCAGAACCTCCCAGCGCTTGGACTTCGAGATCGGCGCACATTCGATGATACGAACGGTGTCACCAACCTTGAATTGGTTCAGCGGATCGTGGGCACGATATTTCTTCGTGCTGCGAACCGTCTTCTTCATAACGGGGTGCGTGAAGCGGCGCTCAACCAGAACCGTGACGGTCTGCTCGTTTTTGTCGCTCGTCACCTTGCCTTGCAGGATGCGTTTGGGCATGGGCCAGCTCCTTAGTTCGCCGCCGCTTCAGCGGCTTTTTCGTTGAGGATGGTCGAAACGCGCGCGGCGTCCCGACGGACCTGGCGAATACGAGCCGTGTTTTCCAGCTGGTTGGTCGCCTTTTGGAAGCGCAGGTTGAACGCTTCCTTTTTCAGCGCAACGAGTTCGTCGCGCAACTGATCCGGTGTTTTGGATCGCAGATCTTCGGCTTTCATGGCCATTCCTTCAGTCAACAATCACCGGAAGGCCCCTTGGGTAAGGGTCACCCTGATTCCCGGCGGAGGTGGATGAGCGTGCCGTATAGGCGCGATGCGCCCGCTTGGCAAGTGCTCCTTGGAAAGAAGATATCCCGGCTTGTGCAAAGCCGGGATATCCGATCGTTTGGCAAGGTGCGTGCCTGACACGCACCAAACGCCTTACCAGTCTTCGCGCTGAACGACGCGGGTCTTGATCGGCAGTTTCATTGCGGCCAGACGCAGCGCTTCACGCGCCACGGCATCTCCGACACCGTCAATCTCGAACATCACGCGGCCGGGCTTGACCTTGGCAGCCCAGAAATCGACCGAACCCTTACCTTTACCCATCCGCACTTCGGTGGGCTTGGAGGTGACGGGCACATCCGGGAAGATGCGGATCCAGACACGGCCCTGACGCTTCATGTGGCGCGTCATGGCACGGCGTGCAGCTTCGATCTGGCGCGCGGTGATGCGCTCAGGTTCCAGCGCTTTCAGACCGTAGCCGCCGAAGTTCAGGTCGAACCCGCCCTTTGCTTCGCCCTTGATCCGGCCTTTGTGCTGCTTGCGGAACTTCGTCCGTTTCGGTTGTAGCATTGCTCTACTCCTTCACTCGGCTCAGCGACGCGGGCGCTGTGCGCCGCCGCTGTCCTGAAGTTCCTGATGCCGACGATCGCGGGCTTGCGGATCATGCTCCATGATCTCGCCCTTGAAGATCCACACCTTCACACCGATGATGCCATAAGCCGTCAGGCCTTCGGAATGCGCGTAATCAATATCTGCCCGCAACGTGTGCAGCGGAACGCGACCCTCGCGATACCATTCGGTGCGCGCAATCTCTGCGCCGCCCAAACGGCCAGCCAGGTTCACACGGATGCCCAAGGCGCCCATGCGCATCGCGTTCTGCACCGCGCGTTTCATGGCGCGACGGAAGCTGACACGGCGTTCCAGCTGTTGCGTGATCGATTCTGCCACCAACTGCGCGTCCAGTTCCGGCTTGCGGATTTCGACGATGTTCAGGTGCAGGTCGGATGCGGTGAAGTTTGCCAGCTTCTTGCGCAGGGTTTCGATATCGGCGCCTTTTTTGCCGATAATGACACCCGGACGCGCCGTGTGGATCGTGACGCGGCACTTCTTGTGCGGACGTTCGATAATCACGCGGCTGATGCCAGCCTGCTTGCACTCTTCATGAATGAAGTCACGGATTTTAAGGTCTTCCAGCAACAGGTTGCCGTAATCCTTGCTTTCCGCGAACCAGCGGCTGTCCCAGGTCCGGTTGACCTGAAGGCGCATGCCAATCGGATTTACCTTGTGACCCATTATGCTTGCTCCTCGGCCTGGCGAACCTTGATGGTCAGTTCGGAAAACGGCTTCATGATCTTGCCGAAGCGACCGCGTGCGCGCGGACGGCCCCGCTTCATGACCAGGTTCTTGCCAACCCATGCTTCGGCCACAACCAACGCGTCTACATCCAGACCGTGGTTGTTTTCGGCGTTGGCAATCGCCGATTGCAGGCATTTCTTGACGTCGCCAGCAATACGCTTCTTGGAGAAGGTCAGATCGGTCAAAGCACGATCCACTTTCTTGCCGCGGATCATCGCAGCGACGAGGTTCAGCTTCTGCGGCGAAGTGCGCAGCATGCGCGTCTTCGCCATTGCTTCATTCTCGGCCACGCGGCGCGGATTTGTCTCTTTACCCATGGCTTATTTCCGTTTCGCTTTTTTGTCGGCCGCGTGCCCGTAATAGGTGCGCGTCGGCGAATATTCCCCGAACTTCTGGCCGATCATGTCTTCGGTCACATTGACGGGAACATGCTTTTTCCCGTTATAGACGCCGAAGGTCAGACCAACGAACTGGGGCAGGATGGTCGAGCGGCGCGACCAGATCTTGATGACTTCATTGCGACCCGACTCGCGTGCTTTTTCCGCTTTTTTCAAAACGTAAGCATCGACGAAAGGGCCCTTCCAAACTGAACGTGCCATGGATTAGCGACCCTTCTTCTTCGCGTGGCGAGACCGCAGAATATACTTGTCGGTCTGCTTGTTGGAGCGCGTCTTGCGACCCTTGGTGTCTTTACCCCAAGGCGTAACCGGCGTCCGGCCACCCGAGGTGCGACCTTCACCACCACCATGGGGGTGATCGATCGGGTTCATCGCGACACCGCGCACCGACGGGCGCTTGCCCTGATGACGGGTGCGGCCAGCTTTACCGAAATTCTGGTTCGAATGGTCGGGGTTGGACACCGCGCCAATGGTGGCGAAGCATTCCTGGCGCACAAGGCGCAGCTCGCCCGAGGACAGGCGGATCTGCGCGTAGCCACCGTCACGACCCACGAACTGGGCATAGGTGCCAGCCGAACGCGCGATCTGACCGCCCTTGCCGGGCTTCATCTCGATGTTGTGGACGATCGTGCCGATGGGCATGCCCGAGAACGGCATCGCATTGCCCGGCTTGATATCAGCCTTGGCGCTTGCGATCACCTTGTCACCCACAGCCAAACGCTGCGGCGCCAAGATGTAAGCCTGCTCGCCATCTTCATATTTGACAAGCGCGATGAAGGCCGTGCGGTTCGGGTCGTATTCGATCCGTTCCACGGTAGCCGGAACATCCAGTTTGTTGCGCTTGAAATCGACAATGCGATACAGGCGCTTCGCGCCACCGCCGATGCGGCGTGCGGTAATCCGTCCGGTGTTGTTCCGACCGCCCGATTTGGTCAAACCCTGCGTAAGGGCCTTGACCGGGCGACCTTTCCAAAGCTCCGAACGGTCGATCAGAACCAGCCCACGCTGGCCCGGCGTCGTCGGTTTATACGACTTGAGTGCCATGCTTTCTGTCTTCCGTTAGCTCTGGACCAAAAGGTCCGGTTTCGTCAATCGGCGCGCGTTGCGCCAAATAACCAACGGCCCCGAGAGCGTCGGGGCCGCTGAGTCGCGTCTCACTTATCAAAGCCCGGTGGTCACGTCGATAGCATTTCCCTCTTCGAGCGTGACATAGGCTTTCTTGACATCCTTGCGGCGGCCTTTGACCCCGCGGAACGTCTTGGTCTTGCCCTTGGTGATAGAGGTGTTCACCGCTTTCACCTTCACGCCGAAGATCGCTTCGACCGCATCCTTGATCTGCGGCTTATTCGCATCGACCGCCACCTCGAACACAACCGCGTTGGCTTCAGACGCCATCGTGGCCTTCTCGGTGATGATCGGCTTGCGGATCACGTCGTAATGTTCAGCTTTCACGCTCATGCCAGTCGAGCCTCCAGTGCTTCAAGACCCGCACGGGTGATGACCAGCGTGTCGCGGCGCAGGATGTCATAGACATTCGCCCCGATCGACGGCAGCACATCGACACCATCCAGGTTGCGCGCGGCGCGGGCGAAATTCTCGCTCACTTCCGCACCGTCGATAATCAGGGCCTTTTTCCAGCCCAGGTCCTTGGCGGCCTTGGCCAGCACGGCGGTCTTGGCTTCGGCCATATCGGTCGAATCCAGAACAACAAGCTTGCCAGCGCCCGCCTTGGCGGACAGCGCCATGCGCAGGCCCAGAGCACGCACCTTCTTGGGAAGGTCATGCGCATGGCTGCGCGGGGTCGGCCCCTTGTAAACACCACCTTTGCGGAAAATCGGCGCGTTCCGGTCACCATGGCGTGCGCCACCGGTGCCCTTCTGGCGGTAGATCTTCTTGGTGGAATAGCTGGTTTCCGACCGGGTTTTTACCTTGTGGGTGCCAGCTTGGGCTTTCGCCCTCTGCCAGCGCACCACGCGGTGTAGGATGTCGGCGCGCGGCTCGAGGCCGAAAATGGCCTCGTTCAGCTCGACTTCGCCGGCTTTGCCCGCTTGCAGGTTAACGATGTCGAGTTTCATATCACTCGCCTTCCTTCTTATCGGCTTCGATCTGTGCCTCGGCCGCTTTCAAAGCAGCTTCCTGCTCTGCGGCTTCGGCTTCCAGAGCGGCCTGACGGGCTGCTTCTTCCTCGGCAGCGGCAGCAGCGGCAGCTTCTTCAGCAGCCTTGCGCGCGGCTTCGGCGGCGGATTTCAGCGCAGCAGGCATGATCGCGTTCTCGGGGAACGGCTTTTTCACCGCATCCTTGATCGTGACCCAGCCGCCCTTGGACCCGGGGACAGCGCCCTTGACCATGATCAGGCCGCGCTCGCTATCGGTGCGCACAACCTGAAGGTTCTGGGTCGTCACACGGGCAGCACCCATGTGACCCGCCATCTTCTTGCCCTTGAACACCTTGCCGGGGTCCTGACACTGGCCCGTGGACCCGTGCGAACGGTGGCTGATCGACACACCATGCGAGGCGCGTAGACCGCCAAAATTGTGGCGCTTCATAGCACCGGCAAACCCCTTACCGATCGAGGTGCCCGCGATATCCACGAACTGACCTTCGAAGTAATGGTCGGCGGTGATTTCCTCACCCACATCGATCATGCAATCGGGGCTGACGCGGAATTCGGCCAGTTTGCGCTTGGGCGCAACGCTTGCCTTGGCGAAATGACCACGCATCGGGGCTGCGACACGCTTGGCTTTCGCCGTGCCCGCACCCAACTGAACAGCCGTATACCCATCCCGGTCCGCAGTCCGCTGAGCGACGACCTGCAACCCATCAAGTTGAAGGACCGTCACGGGAACTTGCCGCCCGTCCTCCATGAACAGCCGGGTCATGCCCAGCTTCTTTGCGATAACTCCAGAGCGCATTGTCCTGGCTCCTTACACTTTGATCTCGACATCGACACCGGCGGCGAGGTCGAGCTTCATCAGCGCGTCCACGGTCTGCGGGGTCGGGTCGACAATGTCGAGAAGACGTTTATGCGTGCGGATCTCCCACTGGTCGCGCGATTTCTTGTCGACATGCGGACCACGAAGAACCGTGAACTTTTCAATCTTGTTCGGCAGCGGGATCGGACCGCGCACCTGGGCGCCCGTCCGCTTGGCCGTGTTCACGATTTCCTGCGTGCTAGCATCTAGCACGCGGTAATCGAAGGCCTTGAGCCGGATGCGGATATTCTGACCTTGCATCTTCTTTTCCCTCGAAAGGCGTGGTGCGTGGAAACCACGCACCCTACCCGTCACAATATGCGATGATCTTCGACGCACCTGACAGGGCGCGCCGATGACGCATCACTTGATGATTTTCGACACGACGCCTGCGCCGACGGTGCGGCCGCCTTCACGGAT